>JAEIGA010008637.1_pt1 | contig 15435 bp, 12 predicted proteins | sample 9270691 | NCBI WGS metagenome assembly JAEIGA01 (sample SAMN17057246, study PRJNA624740) | gut metagenome | biome: biome; isolation source: fecal sample | host: Bos grunniens | place: China: Xizang | collected 2019
ACAGTCTGCCCCAGTTGGCCACTTTGGTATCTCCCCATTATTTATATCTTTCAAAAAACTTGGAGCCGATGGAGGGATTCGAACCCCCGACCAGCTGATTACAAATCAGCTGCTCTGGCCAACTGAGCTACATCGGCAATATGTCAATTCCCCACTTGCAGATCCTCGCGAGAGGTTTTCTTTTCGTTTGGGATTGCAAAGGTAGTGATTTATTTTTATCCTCCAAACTTTTTTCAAAAAAAATTGAACATTTTTCTCAAAAAAATTCAATCTACTTTGCAGAAATTATGCTATCGTAAATATTATCAACATTATAGCCACATTCTGATATAAGTTCATCAACAGTACCCTGCTCAATGAATTTGTCGGGAATACCCATTGATACAACTTTCTTTCCGGGATGACATGCAGAAATATACTCGGAAACCGCACTTGCAAGACCTCCCATAACTGCACCGTCTTCCACTGTTATTATGGTATTGCACCTGCTGCAGGCATAATCAACCATATCCGTATCCAGAGGTTTGAGAAACCTCATATTTATATGTAAAGGATCAACGCCGGTTTCCTTGGCCCTCGCCACAGCCTTCTTCACCCTGTTGCCTATGGTTCCCAAAGAGAGCACTGCAACACCGGAACCATCATTTACAACAACACCTTTGCCCGGCTCCACCTTCTCAAACGGCTTCTCCCACTCCAGCCCCTCGCTGTTGCCGCGCGGATACCTTATTGCAGTAATGCCGTACTCGGGCAAAGTTGCAGAATAAAGCATATTGCGCAACTCTATCTCATTCATTGGGGCGGCAATGGCAATATTAGGTATGGGCCTCAAATACGCAAGGTCAAAAGCACCGTGATGTGTGGCACCGTCCTCACCAACAATACCTCCCCTGTCCAGGCAGAATATCACCTTGAGATTAGGGATTGCCACATCATGTATAATGCTGTCGTAAGCCCTCTGCATAAAGGTGGAATATATATTGCAGAACGGAAGCATCCCGTTGGCTGCCATTCCCGCAGAGAATGTAACAGCGTGCTGCTCGGCAATACCCACATCATAGCTCCTTTCCGGAAACTCCTCCATCATATAAGTAAGGGAACAGCCTGAAACCATAGCCGGTGTAATCCCGACAATCCTTTCATCTGCACGTGCCAGCTCCACAATTGTCTTCCCGAAGATATCCTGGTACCTCAATGGACCTCCAGCAGAAACCAGCCTTTCACCGGTTACAACATCAAACTTGCCCGGTGCATGCCATACACTCTGGTCTTTTTCTGCCGGTTCGTATCCTTTCCCTTTCAAGGTCCTCACATGAAGCAGCTTTGGACCGTCTATCTCCTTAAGATTCTGCAGTGTTGTAACCAGCTCCCCCATATCGTTGCCGTCTATGGTGCCGAAATACCTGAATCCCAACCCCTGGAAAACGGAACCGTTCTTCATGAATGCAAGTTTGGTACTGAGCATGAACTTCTGCAGCAACCTTCTGAGACCGCGGTTGCCAAGAATGCTCCAGATCCTGTTCTTTACCTTATTATAGAAAGGTGATACGGAAATTTTTACCAGATAATTGTGCAACGCACCAACGTTCCGGTCTATTGAAATCTGATTGTCATTCAATATCACCAGAATATTGGACTTGAGGGCTCCTGCATTGTTCAGTCCCTCAAACGCAAGCCCGCCGGTCATTGCACCGTCACCGATAACGGCTACTACATTCCTCTTCTCCCCCTTTATTCTGGCAGCTTCCGCTATACCCAAGGCTCCGGAAATGGAAACAGAGGTATGTCCCGCTCCCAAAATATCATACTCGCTCTCTGACATTTTGGGAAATCCGCTCAAACCACCTTTCTTCCTGTTGTTTACAAACGCCTCTCTCCTTCCGGTAATTATTTTATGTGCATAAGCCTGATGCCCCACATCCCAAACAAGTTTGTCTTTTGGGGTATCGTATACATAATGCAGGGCCACGGCAAGCTCCACCGCACCAAGAGAGGCACCTAGATGCCCCGGATTTTTGGAACAGCAGTCAACCATGTAATCCCTTATCTCCCCACACAGGGAAGTGAGCTGATTAAGGTCAAGCCCCTTCAAATCGGCTGGGGTATTTATATTTTTAAGTATATCCACAAAAAAATCTCTGTAAAAACTGTGCCAAGTTACAATTTATTTGCCTTATTGGAAAATTTAATTTTTTTGGCCATTTCCATTAAAAGTGGTATCTTGCTGAATTATTTGAAGTAAGCGGAAAACCATATAAATTAAAAATAAATGACAAAGACCCAAAAACTACTGAATGACAACGGAGTAGCAAGATGGACAGCCCTTGTGCTCATTGCACTGATGATGTTCTTCGCCTACATGTTCGTAGATGTGCTCTCCCCTCTTTCAACCCTTCTGGAAACATCCAAAGGATGGTCTGCAGAAACCTACGGCACCTTCTGCAGTTCAGAGTACTTCCTTAACGTATTCGCATTCTTCCTAATCTTTGCAGGAATCATCCTCGACAAAATGGGTATCCGTTTCACCGGAATCCTGTCGGGAGCAGTAATGGTAATTGGAGCATCAATCAAACTTTTTGCAATAAGTGAGTGGTTTACTCCCGACAGCGGACTTTACCAGTTCCTCAGCTCATTCTGGACAAGTTTCCCTGCTACTGCCAAATTGGCATCAGTAGGATTCATGATCTTTGGATGCGGTGTTGAGATGGCAGGTGTAACCGTTTCAAAAGCCATTGCAAAATGGTTCAAAGGCAAGGAGATGGCCCTTGCAATGGGTCTTGAGATGGCAATTGCCCGCTTGGGTGTATTTGCTGTATTCCGCATGTCTCCAGCCCTTTCTACCTGGGCAAACGAGGCTATGCCAACCGTTGTAACCCCAGTATTGTTCTGTACAATCCTTCTTGTAATAGGTCTTCTCACCTACACAGTATTCACATTCATGGACAAGAAACTGGATGCACAGATGGGTGCAAGCGCAGAGGAAGAGGCAGAGGAGCAGTTCAAGGTGAGCGATATAGGAATACTTTTCACCAGCAAGACATTCCTCATTGTAGCCGGACTTTGCGTACTATACTATTCTGCTATCTTCCCGTTCCAGAAATTCGCAACCGGAATGCTTGAGGCAAACCTTCAGATGCCTACAGAGGAGGCTGCCGGACTGTTCTCATGGTTCCCGATAGGAGCAATGTTCCTTACACCGTTCCTTGGAGCATTCCTGGATAAAAAAGGAAAAGGTGCATCAATGCTTGTCCTTGGTTCAATCCTTATGATTACCTGCCACCTTGTATTTGCACTTGTACCGCTTACAAAACCTATTGCATACGCGGCAATCATACTTCTTGGAGTATCATTCTCGCTTGTACCTGCAGCCCTTTGGCCTTCAGTTCCAAAACTGGTGGAGGAGAGATATCTCGGTTCTGCATACTCGGTAATCTTCTGGATCCAGAATATTGGCCTTATGGCATTCCCTATCATCATTGGCTGGAGCCTGGACAAAACTGGAGGATACACCGTTCCAATGCTCATCTTCTCATCTCTTGGAGTTGCAGCCCTTCTTTTGGGCTTGTGGCTCAAAGTTGAAGACAAGAAGAAAGGCTATGGCCTTGAGCTACCTAACATAAAATAAAACAATACAATTATAATATTAACCAACAAATCACTTAAAATCTATGACTAACGTAGTTAAAACACTGAAAGAGAGTAAGAGTGCATGCTGGATTGCCTGGGCTTGCCTGGTAGTTCCAATGTTTGCGTCGTATTTCTTTGACGACATGTTCTCAACAATCTCACACATTTTCAAAAACCCTGAGGCTCTTGAGCTTGGATGGAACACCATGGATTATGGTTTCTATGCAGGTGGCTACTCATTCCTTTGCGTATGGGGCGGTCTGATCGTTTGCGGTATGCTTCTCGACAAATGGGGCGTACGTGTTACAGGTTCAATCTTCGTTGGCCTTATGGCTGCCGGTGCTGCTCTTGTATACGTAACCATTTCTACACCGGCTATCGTTGCAACCGGCAATTCACTTTACATTGCTTACGTAGGCTGCATGTTGTTCGGACTTGGTTCTGAGATTGCAGGTGTTGCAGTAACCCGTTCTATTGCTAAATGGTTCAAAGGCAAATCTATGGCATTGGCTATGGGTCTTCAGCTTGCAATTGCACGTTTGGGAACAGCTGCTGCACTTCTTCTTTCACCAGTATTGGTTGCAGAGTCTGCAACAGGACAGTATCCTTTGGACGTAACCAACAAACCTGCTTTCTGGGGTTTGATGCTTCTTCTTCTTGGCTCTATCGTATGGGCTGTATTCGTAGCAATGGATGCAAAATTTGACAAAGAGCAGGGTACTTCAGACAAAGTTGAGACTGCAGAGGAGGACAAATTCAAATTCTCTGACATCTTCAAAATTTTGTCAAACAAACACTACTTGCTTATCTCGCTTCTTTGCGTATTCTTCTACTGCTGTATCATCTCATTCAAGAAATTCGCTACAGCAATCCTTATCCCAAGATTCGGTGCAGATGCTGCAGAGTTTGAGCAGACAGCTTCAATGATGGTTTCTATGATTCCTTTCTTTACAGTAGTGTTCACCCCATTGTTCGGTAGCCTTGTAGACAAGATCGGTAAAGCAACTACATGGATGATCACAGGTTCTGTAATGGTATTTGCAGCTCACGTTATCATCGCATTCGCTCCAGGTGAGGCAATCTTCGGTTACATCGGTATCGCTATCCTTGGTGTAGGTTACTCATTGGTTCCTGCAGCAATGTGGCCTTCAGTTCCAAAAATCGTTCCTGAGAAGAACCTTGGTACAGCATACTCCCTAATCTACTGGATTCAGAATATGGGTATGATGGCTGTTCCAATCATCGTTGGACACATCCTTAACAAATACACAGGTGTAGATGCTGCTGTAAATGCTGAGTATGTATTCATTATCTTGGGTATCGTAGCAATCTCAGTATCACTATTGCTATACTTCTCATCAAAGAAGAACCCTCAGCTTAAACTTGACGTTCCTAACAGGGAGAAATAATATCCCCCATCAGAACATACAACAGAAAAGGTGGCCCTTATTGGTCACCTTTTCTTATTGCCGCCCGCTTAGACGCTTTATGAAAATGTCCTTTATATACTTCCATCTGTTCCTCTCAATTTCTTCACTTTGAGGGGAAACAAAATATTCTTTTGTCCCATTTACTCTATTGAAGATTGAGAAAACAGCCTGCAGATAATCGGCATCATTCCTGAGCCCTGCACCCATAAGGACAGGAGCAGAAACATTCCTGGAAATTGATTCTACTGAATATTTGTCGGTGAGGAGGCTAAAATCTGGAGCAGAAGCCATAGATCCCGCTACGGCATCAGCCATTGCACTTGCAACAAAAGCAGCCGCGCCTGCATAACCGCTTCCCTGAACATAAACAGATGATTTGTCAATCTCATCCCTTTGGGTCAGATAATCCAATGCAAGCAACATATCTGTAAGATAATTGTGCATAACATCATCGCCCGTTCCCCTTCTGTCGAGATAGATTACCATTTCCACAAAATCCTGAGGGGCCGTAAAGTCTGCAAGATTATTCAACTGAGCAGATTCTCTCTGTACCAGAGTCAGCATTGCGCCCAAGCCTTTCTTTCCCTTGGGAAAAGCAATATACCCTTTTACACTTTCATCCCCCCTGGTTATCATGGAAAAATCATATACATTCTTCTCTCTTCCCGACATCTCCTTATTCCTGACCATAACATATTGCGGCCTTATTTCCCTCCTCTCCAAGGCAATCTTATGTGCAAACAGGATAAAATCTTCCTTTCCACCAACTGTATCCAGAATTTTCTCAGGTTCATAGGCAATTACCGCATCTTCTATAAAACGTCCCCCGTTATGCATGAGCATATCATAGAATCCAGGAGAAACCGTCTTGAATGTAAAAGAAACCTCCGCAGAATCAACAGGTGATACAATTCCTCTCTGGCCAAGTTCATAAAGGGGCCTGTTTCTGGAATCCCTTATCTCACATCTCATATCATATGCCTTCTGTACCTTACGCATATTTACAAGTGATACAACAACCGAAGGCTTGTCACTACCATAAAAAGCCCAATCACTGACACTTTTTACGTTACACACAAGAGTATCAGCAGCAAATGCCTCCACTGCATAAATGGCTGTCAGCAGGGCAAACATAAATCTATATCTCATACCGGATATTATATAACCTTCTTCTTTAAACGGAAATTCTCCCTGAACTCTTTAGGAGAACAATTTTTCTTTTTCTTGAATATTCTGTTGAAATTTGAGAGATTGTTAAACCCGCATTCATAACAGATATCCGCTATTGGTGTTGAAGTATCAATCAACAAGTTGGTAGCATAACCCAGACGCACATCAATAATATAGTCTGAGAGACTCTTGCCTGCATTCATCTTGAAGAACCGGCTGAAGGAAACAGGAGACATTCCGGCCATTTGTGCAAGTACATTCAATCTTATATCCTGCTTATAGTTATCATTGATATACTGCTGGATTGTCTGGACCCTGCGGCTCTCGGAATGTGTCTCCACCTTGGCAAAAGGTGAACTTGAAAGGGTTCTTGCCCCTTCCACCCTGGAAAGTTCATACAGAATTGTAAAAAATTTCATTACTGCGTAGAAGGAATCCTGCTCATATGACAACGTATCAAGAATAGGATACACCTTCATTATGGCAGACATCGGGAAGGCAATTCCTTTCTGTGCACGCTCAAGCATATTCCTTATGGAATCAAACTGGTGCTTGTTGAGGAAATTCTTCTCAAATATGTCGGGAGAAAACTGAATTGTAATCTCCCTCACACGCTCGCTACGGCACTCATGCTGCTCCAGGACATGCTCAAGGTCCTTGCTGCACACAAGCACAAGATCATAATCCCCAATAACCTCCACACTGTCCCCTACAATTCTCCTTACTCCCTTTGAATTCTCTGTAAAGTTGAGTTCATAATCGGCGTGAGAGTGAATGGGATATGTAAACTCACTCTTGCTCCTGTCTGCAATATAAAAGAAATCCTTCTCAGACAATGGAGTTATCTCCCTGAGGACACTCTCTTTATTATAAGCTGCCATAAACGTATAATTTATATCTTTTTAAAAGCAAAATTACTGTACTGCTGCGGTGCTATCTCAGCTACCATTGCCTCCATAACTGCAATATTCTCCCCTGTGGTGACAAATGTATTGCACTCGGGCCCGTCACCTGGAAAGACATCCCCTCCCATCCTTTCCATTACTGCCGCCCTTTTCTGTGAAAGCACTTCACCGGCCCGGCGTGCAATTGCCGGTGCAGGGTTCACTATTTCCACATTGCCACCGGTAAACTCCCTTATCACACTTTCCAGAAAAGGATAATGGGTACAACCCAAAACAATATGGTCCACATTCTGCTCAAGCATTGGAACAACATAGCGGCCAATGAGCTCCCTGGCCTTTGCTGTATCCACCTCACCGTTTTCTACAAGCTCCACCAATCCCTCACCTACCTGCTCAAGAACCTTTGCATTGGATGCAAATTTATGGAGGGTCCTCAAATAAAGCTCACCTTTAAAAGTCCCTTTTGTTGCAAGTACACCTATAGCTCCTGTTCTGGTATTGATTGCAGCAGGCTTTACAGCCGGTTCCATTCCCACGAACGGAATAGGATAATTGCTCCTGAGATACTCAATTGCTGCTGCAGTAGCCGTATTGCAAGCCACAACTATAATCTCCGCACCCTGGGCAATCAGATAATCGGTAATGAACTTTGCCCTGGCAATTATCTCATCTTTAGTCTTTGGTCCGTAAGGGCAGAAACCCGCATCAGAGAAATACAGATACTTCTCCTGCGGGAACTCTTTATACAACTCTCTCCATACAGAGAGGCCTCCTACTCCGGAATCAAAAACTCCAATCATTTCAAATTACATCTCTATTAAAAGGCCACCCTGGTATTTGACATTTCCCCTCTCGGAAGAACTTACATCCAAAGTGACTTTTCCCGATAAAAACACCTTGAGTGTTGCAGTAAACCTCTCCGAATCGTACGAACTCTTGAAAGAAAAGGTAAGTTTGTAAAAACCTTTCTTGTCATTATAGAAACTGTCAACCTCCACCGGTGCATTATCTGCAGTAATACTGATATCCTGAGATCCGTATGTATTGATTCTTGATGATCCCTGATATGGAAGATTACAGCTGAATTTATCATCTACAAGAGAAACCCTGTTTCCATCAAGAGCCACTTTTCCGTAATCATGTATAAGTACAGACATATACATAACCAAATCCTTATCAAGCATCTTCTTGGCTACAGCCTGAGCAGTTCTGAGCTCTTTCTCGCTTAATTTCTTCTCCTTCTTCTGGGCATATGCCGCACCCGCAACAAACACCGACAACAAAATGAACAACAAAATCTTTTTCATAATTCTCTCATATTAAATCTACCATTGCAAATATAATAAAAAAAGGGAGAGCCATATAAGGCTCCCCCCAATTTAGGTATCAATAATAAGATTATTGAGCTACGAACTGAATTTTGTACCAGCCATAGTAGCTGCCACCCATCTGGTAAATTGCGTCAAACTGGATGATAGAACCTGTAGTGAACAAGCCATTCTCATCAAGAGCTGTTGCAATATAGTTAGGATCACAATCCAACCAGAAAGTCACAGGGCCCAAGCCCAAATCAACTGTTGGAGATGGGAATTTAAGACCTGTAGCGATCAAGCCGCTGATACCGCTGAATTTTGGAGCAGTAATGTTAATGTTGCCATCAACAATATTGAACTCAAAATTCAAACCGGAACCTGCAACATTCTCAATCATGTAGTAGTTATCAGTATATTTAGCCAAATAAAGCTTGTGAGGATAACTTGTTACATAACCTTTGTTGTCGCGCATGTTTACTGTACCAACCTCCTCATACTCCAAAGGCATCTGTGCAGAACCTTTGAACTCATTATAACCTGCAATAGCTTTGTCTGCTGCGTTGAATGAGATGGTAAATGCATAATTGGTTACAGGTTTAAGATTGTTTACATCATAAGTAAGAGAAACTGTTTTCTCATACTCACCTGCTGCAAAAGTTACAGTGTTGGTGCTCAAAGTATATACTCCAAAAGGATCATTCAATGTCAAGTTTACACTCAAATCCTCTTTAGCCACACCTCTCTGAAGGGTAACATCCAATTTCTGGCCCTCAAGTGAGTAAGTAGCTGAAGGAGCTGCAAATGTTACATCATTATTCTGTGGAGTATATGTAGTCTCCATCAAATCCTGGTTACAAGAAGAGATTGTAAACACAAGAGCAAATGCTGCAACAAAAGACAATAGTGCTTTTGTAAATTTATTGTTTTTCATCTTTACTCAAGTTTAAATATTAATATCCGCTGTTTTGCTGACCTTTAATCTGAGGATTTGAATCGATCTCAGCCTGAGGAATAGGCCACAACCATCTGAAGTTGTCTGCAGTTGCACTGAACAACTCAGTCTGAGTATCATTTGCATTTGCAAGAATATTGTCATTCTGGCCCTGGCTTCTTGTCATACCTTTACCGTATCTCTTAAGATCGTAGAAACGGAAGCCCTCACCTATAAGCTCTCTTACGCGCTCCTCTTTAATAGCCTCTACAAGAGCATCACCAGTAACGTACTCCTCCTCATAGTCTGCAATTCTCGCTGCTCTTAGAGCATTGTAGTACTCAAGTGCTTTCTCATCATTACCATTCATTGCATAAGCCTCAGCAGCGATCAAATACTGCTCAGCAATTCTGAAAGGTTTGATTTTGTTGATCCAGTTAGAATCTTTTGCACCTGGAGCATTCAACGCTGGGTTACCAGGGAATTTGTTAAGGATATAAGCACCACCTTTAATGCTCTGGAAAGTAAGGTTGTAACCCTCAAACCAAGAAGCTCTCATGTCGTTGCCATCAAATAGATCCAATACCCAGCTCTCAGGGATGAAGTCTGGAGACACAGTACCACTTGCATTAGAGATACCAGAATAATTATAAGATAGTGAACTTGGAAGAGACTCAGCAGCATAATCAGCGTAAAGCTGTACGATACACTCCTCACCGCTGTCGTTTGTCCAAAGATTGAAGAAACCCTCCTCATCAGATACAAGCTCATATTTACCACCGTCTACTAGAGAAGCAGCTTTTGAAGCTGCATTTGCATAATCACCTTTGAATAGGGCAACTCTTGCCTGCAAAGCAGTAACAGCATCAATTGTCAAATACTCAGAAGCAACCTCGCCGCTAACGCCAGCCAATTTGCTTGCTGCAGTGCTCAAGTTCTCCTCAATGAATTTGTAAGTCTCAGCAACAGTGCTTCTTGCAGGGTACTGAGTCTGGTCTGAGGTTGGATTGTACTCGTCAACAAGCATTACACCAAGAGCCTCTGGATTTTTAGTATAAGGCTCAGCGAATTTCTGTACAAGGTAGAACATTGTAACAGCTTTCATGAAAGCACACTCACCCTCAATAACTTTAAGCATTTCTTTCTCGCTTGCAGTCATTTTCTCCTGATCAAGCTTAGCAAGCTCAGCCAAAAGGTAGTTTGCATTTGCAGTTGTAGTATAGCAACCAGACCAAACACCCTCAGCTACATCGTCAGATGCAGTCCACTGCCATTTATACTGAACACCACCTCTATTACCATAACCGATAGTGGCATGGAATAGATCGGACATCAACTCACCTGAATAAACATAAGAACCGGCATTCATGCCCCTGAATCTTATATACAGGTAATTTCTCATCTTCAAGGCGTCATCAACGCTCTGAATAGCTGTCTTGTCATCAATAACGTTGTGTGGCTGCTTGTTCAAGTCACAAGATGTTGCCAACAACACAACAGACAATATTGTGAATATTAATTTTTTCATATTTTATTCAATTAAAAAGTTAATTCAATACCAAATGAGTACTGTCTTGAGTTAGGATAGTTACCCAATTGAAGGTTTGAGTCAACCTCAGGATCATAACCTGTATATTCAGTGAATGTCAACAAGTTTCTACCAATTGCATAAACTCTTGCACCTGCCAAGAAACCTGTTTTCTGCATCCATGCTTTAGGCAATGAGTAAGATACCTGCAAATGTTTCAAACGAACGAATGAAGCGTTCTCAAGAAGGTGGGTATCAAACTCAAGTGGCTCGTTTGCAGCTGGGATTCTGGTAATGTCACCAGGTTTCTGCCACATTTTCAATAGCTCTACAGACTGGTTAGAGTCAGTAGCGAAGTTTGAGTTCTCAATGAAATATCTGGTATTTGAAAGGGTCCATTTGCCAAATACTCCAGAGAAGTTAGCATTAACTGATAGGTTTTTCCATGCGAAATCAAGCTGTAGACCTGCTGCATAAGGAGCATAACGCTGTTTTCCTGTAAATACTGCATCATCATCGCTGAACACGCTTGTAAGCTCACCCTCTTTTGTTAGCCATAGCTGTTTACCGTTAGCAGGGTCAACACCAGCCCATCTTGTATAGAAGAACTCACCGTAAGGGTAACCTACATTATATTTAAGACCTGTGTTAGGAACAACGAACTCGTCTCTACCACCGAACAATTTTGTAATCTCATTCTTGTTGTAGTTGAATGTACCTCTTACATTGAAGGTCATATCTTTAGTATTGATAACATCTACACCAACTGTAAGGTCGATACCTTTGTTAGCCATGTTACCAACGTTACCGTAACCGCTTGAGAAACCTGTAGCGAATGAGTAAGGGATCTCCATCAACATGTCTCTGGTCTCTTTGTTGTAGTACTCCAACTCAACATCAACCATATCAAACAATCTGGTATTTAGACCAATACTTAGAGTTGCAACAGTCTCCCAAGTAAGGTCTGGGTTAGCAACCTGTGAAAGACCCCAAGAAGCGCCACCACCATAAATGCTGCTTGTACCAACCATACCGTTAGCCAAATAAGCGCTGATACCAGAGTTACCTGTAATACCATATGAAGCTCTAACCTGTAGTTTGTTAACCCACTCTACATCCTCCATGAAGCTCTCTTTCTTAGCATTCCAGCTTGCACCTACTGAGTAGAAATCTGCATATCTCTTGTTCTCACCAAATAGAGAAGAACCATCTTTTCTATAAGAAGCCTCAAAGAAATATTTGTCGTTGTAGTCGTAGTTCAAACGTGCAAAGTAAGAGTTGTATACAGTCTCAGAGATGCTGTATGTAGGCAAAACTGGAGTAACACCCTGATGGATACCAGGAGTTCTGTTATCCTGGAAGTCCTCAGACTCACCTCTGAATGACTCTGATTTGTCAACAATTGCCTCCTGACCTACCAATGCAACAAAATGATGTTTCTCTGCAATGTCAAATTTGTACTCTGCAGTGTTGGTTGCAGTCATCTGATAGTATCTTGTAAATGACTCCCAAGCTGCACCAGTTGTTCCAAGAGCACCCTCAGGATCGATCAATCTCTTGCCGCTGTTTCTGTAGTCATAAGCCTCAAGAGCCTGAGCTGCCCTTAGTGTCAAACCTTTGATTGGAGTGATCTCCTGGTATGTGTTACCGTTCAATCTGATGTAGTTGTTAGATCTTGGCTGCCACTCGTTCAAGTAGTAGTAGTTCCAACCACCCCAGTCCTCAATATAATCCTGCTCCTCACCATAACCCAAGAAGTTGCCTGCAGCGTCAGTAAGGATCTCATAAGGAACTGTATAAGGAAGGCTCCAGTCTGCAATTGACATAGGGTTGTACCAGCTGTTACCTGCTGAATATCCCTGAGTTCTTGAATCCTGGTAAGTCAAACCAAGGTTCAAACCAATTTTCAACCAGTTTGTAAGTTTGTTGTTGATGTTAGATCTTACAGAGTATCTGGTCATATATGAACAAGGCTCAATACCTGTCTGGTCAAAGAATCCCAAAGAAATGTAGTAGTCTGTCTTGTCTGTTCTACCAGAAACTGACAAATCTGCACTTACAGTAGGAGCAGACTCATTAAGGATCCAATCTCTCCAGTCAATACCGATATTGTTCTCCAAACGGAATTTTTTCAAAGCCTGGAAATCAGCATTGGTTTTAAGAGCTGGGTCAATCATCTCCCTCAACTGGAAATACTGCTCTGAGTTACACATCTCTACTGGGTTACCTGCAACCTCAGAGATACCGTACTGTGCACTCATTTTAATAACAGGGCGCTCAGAAGTACCTTTTTTGGTTGTGATATAAACAACGCCGTTAGCAGCACGTGAACCGTAAATTGCAGTTGCAGAAGCATCTTTCAATACTGTGATGTTCTCAATATCGTTTGAGTTCAAAGTAGTGAAGATTGAAGAGCTTACAGGAGAACCGTCCAATACGAATAGAGGGGTGTTAGAAGCGTTGATTGAGTTAACACCACGCAAACGCATTGAAACAGCTGCTGTAGGCTCACCAGATGATGTGAACACCTGCAAACCTGCTACCTGGCCCTGAAGAGCATCACCGGCACTTGCAACTGGTCTGTTCTGGAATACCTGTTTCTTAACTGTAGTTGCAGCTCCAACAACTGAACTAAGTTTTTTTGCTGAACCGTAACCAAGCACGATAACATCCTCCAACATCTCAGAGTCTGCTTTCAATTGTACATTTACTACTGCTTTACCGTTTACAGCAATCTCCAAAGTCTCATAACCAACGTATGAAACTACTAGGGTAGCATTCTGGCTACATTTAATCTCAAAGTTACCATCAACGTCTGTTGTTGTACCTTGAGCGCTACCTTTTACTTGAACACCTGCACCGATAAGTGGAGAGTTATCAGCGGCGTCTGTAACAGTACCTTTAACTGTAATGTTCTGCGCGTATGCAAAACTAACAGCCAATAATGAGAGCACTGTCAAGAAAAACTTTACTTTTCTCATAAAGGTTTTTTTTAAGGTTAATATTATTAATTGATTTTGTAGGTTTCAACTACATTGCAGTACAATTCTACTTATACTACAAGTCGCAAATATAACATTTAGTTTTAAATTCAAAAAATATGCACTATAACCACAACTTTGCAAAGATAAACTAATTTTTTAAAATACCTTATTTATTTAAAGCATCTATGGCTTATCAATTAAATTATTAAACCATTCTTCGATTAATTATATAAAAAAGAAATTTTTTAGGCAATATCACTTTTTTTTCATTTTACACCAAAAGGTCCGCAGAGTAAATTGCTTACAATTTGAAACCAAAAATTTAAAATAAAAATAAAGAATATTCCAAAGTTTTTGGGTAACTTTAAAAATCGACCCCAAAAACACTTTTTTTATGATCTATGGTTACATTCGAGTCTCTACAGACAGACAGTCTGTGGAGAATCAGCGTTTTGAAATCAACAATTTTTGCAGCTCCGGAAACATCCGTATTGACAAATGGATCGAAGAAAAGATCTCCGGCAATATGGCTGTTGAAAAGCGAAAACTGGGTTCCTTACTCAAAAGGCTTTCCAGAGAGGATGTACTTATCTGCTCAGAAATCTCCAGATTGGGGAGAAATCTGATGATGATAATGTCAATCCTTAACGAATGTATGCAAAAAGAGATTAAGGTATGGACAATCAAGGACAATTACAGGCTTGGAAATGACATCAACTCCAAGGTGCTTGCCTTTGCATTTGGACTTAGCGCAGAAATTGAGAGGAATCTTATCTCCCAAAGGACGCGGGAAGCCCTCGCCCGCAAGAAAAATGAAGGAATCAAGCTTGGAAGACCCAAAGGGAAAGCGGGCAAACTCAAACTTACCAAAAAGGATGCACAGATAAGGCATCTCCTAAAAAACGGAATAAGCATTTCTGCTATTGCCCGGAAATTGAAGGTGAGCCGCACAACAGCATCCAAATATATAAAAGAAATGGGGGTGGCTTAGCCACCCCCTCTTCTTTATGGACTTTAATGATATTATTAGATAATACCCTGCTCCAACATAGCCTGAGCAACTTTCATGAAACCTGCAATGTTAGCACCTTTCACGTAGTCTACTCTACCGTCAGGAAGCTGACCGAATTTAACGCAAGCCTCGTGGATGCTCTGCATGATGTAGTGAAGTTTAGCATCAACCTCAGCACCAGACCAGCTGATATGAGTAGCATTCTGAGTCATCTCAAGACCTGAAGTTGCTACACCACCTGCGTTAACTGCTTTACCAGGGGCAAACAATACTTTTGCATCCTGGAATGCTTTGATAGCCTCAGGAGTACAACCCATGTTTGAAACCTCGCAGCAGCACCATGTACCGTTAGCAAGAAGCTCTTTAGCATCATCACCGTTCAACTCATTCTGGAATGCACAAGGAAGAGCGATATCACATTTTACGCTCCATGCTTTTTTACCAGCTGTGAATTTTGCAGCACCAGGGAACTGGGTAGCCATATCCTCAACTTTGTTTCTGTTTGAAGAACGCATAACTAGCATATAGTCGATCA
>JAEIGA010008638.1_pt1 | contig 15435 bp, 7 predicted proteins | sample 9270691 | NCBI WGS metagenome assembly JAEIGA01 (sample SAMN17057246, study PRJNA624740) | gut metagenome | biome: biome; isolation source: fecal sample | host: Bos grunniens | place: China: Xizang | collected 2019
AAGAAAAAATTCAATATTTATGTTTAACTAAAATGTAACTACTATGAGAAAAATCAAACTATTTCTCACAGCGTTAGCAGTGATGATCTCTTCAGTGGCTTTTGCCCAGAAGATCACAGTCACTGGAATTGTGACTGACGCCTCTAACGGCGAACCGGTTATCGGTGCTACTGTTCACGAGAAGGGTACAATGAACGGTGTTACAACCGATCTTGATGGAAATTACTCTATCTCTGTACCTAAGAATGCAATTCTTGTATTCTCGTCAATCGGTTATCAGACAGTAGAAATTCTTGCCGACGGTAAGGCACAGATCAACTGTGAACTTCCAACCGACGCAGAAGTGCTTGAAAGTGCAGTAGCAGTAGGCTACGGTTCTGCTAAGAGAGTCGGAACAATGGTCGGTTCGGTGACTACTGTTAAATCAGAAGCGCTTAAGAACGCTCCTTCATCATCAGCTCTCGACGCCCTTCAGGGTCAGGTGGCAGGTCTTTCTGTCATGACAACTGGTGGTGTTGCCGGTGATAACAACGTGACTATGCAGCTTCACGGTATGGGATCCCTCGGATCAAGCACAGCTCCTCTTTACATCATCGACGGTGTACAGGCATCAAGCAGTGCCGTAATGTCCATGAACCCTAATGATATCGCATCTATCTCTATCCTCAAGGATGCGTCTGCGACTTCAATCTATGGTTCACGTGCTGCAAACGGTGTCGTTTATGTAACTACAAAGGCTGGTGCTTATAATAACAGAGCTTCTGTGACAGTAAGAAGCCAGGCAGGTATTTCAACACTCGCTGACTTCACTCTTTATGAGAACATGATGTCAGGTCCAGAGCTTACAGACTTCCTCATCAAGTCTGGTATCATGTCTCCTCAGCAGATCTACGATAAGTTCACAAGCAAGGGTTGGACAGCAGACACAGACTGGTACAAGTACTTCCAGCAGTTCAATAACCCTCAGTTCCAGAACGATATCTCAGTAGAGGGTGGTGGAGAGAAGGTGGCATATATGCTCGGAGCTTCTCAGTTCCATCAGAGAGGTACCGCTTTCGGTAACTTCTATGACAGATACACTGTACGTTCAAACGTTCAGGCTCGTCCAAAGGATTGGCTCAAGGTGGGAATGAACCTTTCATTCTCTATGGAGCAGACTAGTGGTGCAGGTTTCTGGGGTAACTCAGGCAGCACATCAAACAACCCTTATGGTGGTCTCTCTTATGTGAAGAACCCTCTCATCCCTGCACTTGACGAGAACGGTAATGTTCCTGAGAAGATGTGGGCAGATGGAGCTTACAACACAAGATACCTCATCGACAATCAGCCACAGCAGACTGACTACTACAACCTCCTCGGTTCATTCAACGTGGAGATCGAGCCATTCAAGAACTTCAAGATCGCATCGCGTGCCGGTGTTGACGCTTATGTTTCAAAGTATGGTTATACATTGATCCCTTCAGCTGACTTCAGCGGTGGAGTGGGTGACAGAAGCAGAAGATTCGGTATCGGTTATGCCGCTACTATCACTAATACATTGGAGTACTCGTTCAACATCGCTGACGCTCACCACTTCGTGATCCTCGCAGGTCATGAGGGCGTAGCAAACCAGACAGACCAGTTCAGCGCATCTTCAGCTGGATTTACTGATGATCGTCTGATGAACCTCCAGGATGGTAAGCAGGATCAGTTCTCAGTATCTGAGGGCTTCAGCCAGAGCCGCTTCCTCTCTTTCTTCGGAAGACTCGACTACTCTATCCTCGACAAGTACTTCTTTGATGCTTCAGTTCGTAACGACGCATGTTCACGTTTCGGTGCAAACAACAGAAATGCAACATTCTGGGCTGCCGGTGCAATGTGGAAGATCAAGGGTGAGGATTTCCTCTATGGCGTATCAGCTGTAAATGACCTCAATCTTAAGGTCAGCTACGGTACTCAGGGTAATGCCTCTATCGGTGACTACCAGCACCTCGGACTCATCTCAGGTTCTTCTAAGTACATGGATACAAGCGTTAAGGTTCTCGGTCAGCCAGCAAACCCTGGTCTTACTTGGGAGCAGCAGGCGCTCTTTACAGTGGGTGTAAACGGTCGCTTCTTCAACATGCTCGATGTTAACGTTGAGTTCTATACAAGAACAACAACAGACATGCTCATGGACGTACCTTATAACTATACTACTGGTTTCAGCTCGCTTAAGGCTAACGTAGGATCGCTCTCTAACAAGGGTGTTGACGTTACTCTCGGTGTAGACATCCTCAGAGGTAAGGACTATTGGCTCCGTGCAAGCACAACATTCAACTACAATGCTGAGAAGGTAACAGGCCTCTTCAACGGTCTTGACAGATGGGAGATGACAGGTTACGGTCTTGCATACGTTGTTGGTAAGCCAGTTATGTTCTACGCTCCTATCTATGCGGGTATCGACCCAGCCGACGGTGCGCCAATGTGGTATGTGCCAGGTGAGAATGTAGACGAGACTACAATGAACGAGACAACCAAGAAGTTCGACGAGGCTTCTCTCACACAGAACACAGGTCTCAGATATACTCCTCCTATCTACGGTGGTTTCAGCATCGGTGGAGGTTGGAGAGGTATCTCAGTTCAGGCTGACTTCTCTTACGTTCTTGGTAAGACTCTCATCAACAACGACGCATACTTCTATGCAAACCCTAATGTGTTCCCTGAGCAGAACTACCACAAGGCAGTTGCTGACTTCTGGACTCCACAGAACACAGATGCACAGTATCCAGATTGGTCTAAGGGTTATGAAATGCAGTTCGATACTCACATGTATGAGAACGCAAACTTCCTCCGTCTGAAGAACCTCCAGGTTGCGTATGCGCTTCCTAAGAGACTTCTCCAGGGACAGAATGTTCTCAGCGGTCTTAAGGTGACATTCACAGGACGTAACCTCCTTACAGCAACCAAGTACTCTGGTCTCGACCCTGAGGTTGCTGGTAACCTTACACTCGGTCGTCTCGGTAACTCTAAGCAGTACCTTTTCGGACTTGAGCTGACTTTCTAGAAGACTGACATTAAATAAGAATACGTTATGAAAAACATATTTAGAAATATCCTAATCGGTGGCTTGTCGGTGGCTATGATCGCATCATGCGACCTTAACCTCACTCCGACTACAGCCATTACATATGAGGATGGCACTTTGGTTCTCCTTAACGAAAGGGACGTAGCAGAGTTCCAGAATGGTGTCATTGCGTCATATAGAGGTCTGCACTATGGTTCACATTGGCAGACTGTAGAGGTGATGACAGAGTGCTTCAATGCGACTGTTGACTTCGGTAACAACTATGGTTTCGTTCACAAGCTTGGATCTAACCTCCTTGCAAGTGATGATAATACTACCGGTATCTGGTCATCTCATTATTCAGCAATCAAGAACTACAACATTGCAATCGAGCAGTGTATGATGCTTGAAGATAAGGCTGCGTCTGATGAAGAGGCTAAGGCTCTCCTTCCTTCAGCAAACGTACTTAAGGGTATGGCTCTTTTCTGCCGTGCATCTTCATACCTGACTCTCGCAAGAGCATTCTCTGCTGACTATGATCCAGCAACAGCTTCAACACAGCTCAGCGTTCCGCTGATTCTTAAGTACGACCAGCTTGAGAAGCCGGTTCGTGCAACTCTTGAGGAGGTTTACAATCAGATCATCAACGACCTTGATGAGGCTGAGCTTCTTCTTGAGGAAGCAGGAGCAGAGGGTCCTGTAGGACTCAACGGTGTTGCTTTGAATCTTCTTGGCCAGGCAAATGCTCAGGCTCCTACCCTTGACGCTGTGAAGGCTATCAAGGCACGTTACTACCTTGATACAGAGGATTATGCAATGGCAGCTGAAATGGCTGAGGATGTAATTGATTCTGACGCAGGATACGAGCTTGCAGCTTCAATCGAGGCTATGGAGGCAGAGTTCGTTGCAAACGAAGGAAACGAGGCAATCATGCGTCTTTATGCTTCAGTTTCTGAGGGTGCAGTAGGATGTACTCTTTACACAGGAGTAAATTCAACAGATGAGGAAGGCAAGTTCTTCTCGCCTCTTTTCATCCCTTCTAAGGTTATCGTAAACGCATATGCAAACTCAGACCTTCGTAAGCAGGTTTGGTTCCCTGTAGATATGTATCCTGTAAAGATTCAGGGTGACCTTCATACAGGTATCGCAATGTTCACTAAGTTCATCGGTGCTCCAAGTCTCCAGACTAGCGCTAATGAGAATGGTGCGCAGTACTGCAAGCCGCTTTCAGTATCTGAAATGTACCTTATCGCTGCCGAGGCTTATGCAATGGATGGTGATGAGTCTGCAGCAGCAAGAGTCCTCGGTGAGCTCAAGACCGCTCGTAGAGCAGGTGAGTCATCTGGTGACATCATGGAGGATATCAAGCTCGAGTGGATGAGAGAGACTGTAGGTGAGGGTCAGAGAATCAACTGCATCAAGCGTTGGGGTGATGGTCTTCCTGCAAGACCTGCTCAGACAGCTGCGGAGAGCATCGTTATGAGTACTCCAGTTCAGGACTTTACTGGTAGAGAGCTTGCTTCAGATGCTCACACACTTGTATGGCCAATCCCAAGCTATGAGATCAAGATCTCTCCTGCTCTCATCCAGAACCCTGGTTATAGTGCTGAGTAATTTTTAAAATGGTAAAGAAATGAAAAGAAATATAATTTTATTTGTCGCAGCTGCAGTTGCTCTTCTTTCAACTGTATCATGCAACAGAAAGGTAGAGTATGAGTTTGAGGCTTATGCGACTATGTATGGCGCTTCATATTCTGTTTCTGAAACAGCTGGCGAGTTTAAGCTTCCTGTACTCCTTCAGAATGCTACAGGAGCTGATGTTCAGATTACTGTAAACGTAGCAGAGGGCAAGGCTAAGGAAGGCGTTGATTATGAGGTGCTTTCCCCAGCAAATGGTATCCTTAATTTCTCTGGTGAAACTGACTCTCTTGACGTGGTTATCAAGATTTTCGATACATTCAAGGAGGAGTTCACAGGAACTAAGGACTTTACAGTTTCAATCGCAAGTGCAACAAACGGTGTTAATGTTGGTATCATCAATCAGACCAAGGTTAGCATCGACGATATCAACCACCCACTCGCTCGCTTTATCGGTAAGTGGACAGGTGAAATGACTGGCTTCTTCGGTAACTGGCCTAAGGCAGCAACTTCATTCACAATTTCTGCTGATCCAGAGGGCGATCCATTCACCGACCTCATCGTTAGCGGTGGTATTAACCCTTACTTCGTATCAGCTGCTGGAGCAAATCCAGATTACTATGCAAAAGTAGAGGGAGAAACAGTCAGAGTATTTGCTGAACAGCCATGTGGATATAGCGACGTTATTCTCCTTGGATTCAACGCTCCAGATCCAAATGCTGCTGACTCTTACGATGATGCACTCTTCGAACTGAAGGAAGATGGTACTCTTGTACAGAACAATGCATTCGGAGCTTATACACCAAGCGGTGGAGGATTCTATGAAATCTACTTGGGTGGTGCAATATTTACAAAAGAGTAGTAATTACTAATATCTATAATTGAGGTGAGCGGTCTTCGGGCCGCCCACCTTTTACCATTTATTTAAACTTATTTTATGAAGCATTGTCTTGCTGCCTTAATGACGGCAGCTGTCTTGCTCTCTTGTACGAGAGAGGAGGTTTTGCCGGTCGTGCCGGATAATTCAGCCGATGTATCAGCAGAGGCTGATAACTTTGTCACCGGTGAGGCCCGCGTTTACCTGAGCGAGGAAATGGCTGCTCTTCTTGAAGAGGCTGCCGAAGAAGGAACACTTGTTACAAAGTCACAGGGACTGAACCTTGCATTGGAGGAACTGGGCATCACTCAGATGTACCGACTTTTCCCTCATGCAGGCGAATTTGAGGAGCGTACCAGAAAGGAAGGCCTTCATCGTTGGTATGTAGTGAAATACTCTCAGGATGTTACTCTCACCAAGGCTCAGACCAGCCTTGAGGGTGTAGTTGGAGTGGATACCTTCGAGCCAGTCATGCAGATCAAGATCAATGACTTCAATGACCTCTCGTCGGATCTTTGGGGATTGTACAACACTTCAAATCCAGGATTTGACATCAATGTGAAGCCTGTGTGGAACGAATTCACAACAGGTGATTCAAAGGTTATCGTTTCAGTTGTAGATACTGGAATCGATCTTAAACATGAAGACCTTGTCGGCAACTGTCTGTCAACAGGTCACTATAATGCAGTTTACGGCAACACTTATATCGAGGCCGGTAATCACGGAACACACGTGGCCGGAACTATTGCAGCAGTAAGCAACAATGGTAAGGGTGTTGCTGGTATCGCCGGAGGTGATAAGGCAAAGGGAATACCTGGTGTCAAGCTGATGTCCAGCCAGATCTTCGGCCCTGACGGAAGCGGAACCAGCGGATCCAGCGCAACTGCCATTAAGACTGCTGCTGATAATGGAGCAGTAATCTCACAGAACAGCTGGGGATATAACTATGATACTGACGGCGACGGTCAGCTGACTGGCGAAGAGTATACAAGAGCGATGAATGCCAGCATCCTTGGTTCAGATAAGGCAGCTGTAGACTATTTCATCAAGTATGCCGGCTGTGACAATAATGGAAATCAGCTTCCAAATTCTCCTATGAAGGGTGGTATCGTGATTTTTGCTGCCGGTAATGATGCTATTGAAAATGGCGCACCAGCTGAGTATGAGAAGGTTATTGCTGTAGGTTCGGTTGCTAAGGACGGTACAAAGTCTTCATTCTCAAACTTCGGAGATTGGGTTGATATTTGTGCCCCGGGTTCTTCTATCTTGAGTACTCTCCCGGGCAATCAGTATGGAAACCTCAGCGGAACTTCAATGGCTTGTCCGCATGTTTCTGGTGTTGCTGCCCTTTTGGTTTCTTATTTCGGCGGTCCTGGATTTACCAATGAAATGCTTAAGGAGAAGATCCTTAGCAGTGCAAACCAGGCTGCAATCTCAAAGTTCAACAAGATCGGACCTCTCGTAGATGCTTATGGTGCTTTCGTTTATGGTAACGATAAGACTCCTGCAGCTGTAACCGATCTTCAGGCATCCGGTCGTGGAAACAATCTCGACCTGACATGGACTGCCACCCAGGATGAAGATGGCAAGGCAGCTTATGGCTATCTCGTGATTTATGGTGCTGACAGGAATAGGGTCCAGAATGCTACGCCTAATTCTCTTGATGGCGTAGGCTTCGCTACATGCGTCCCTGGAGTTAGTTCTGGTGAAAAGGTTGAGTTCACAGTAGCAAGGACTGAGTTCCAGAAACAGTATTATATTAAGATGCTTGCGTATTCTTATGGACGAAACTATTCTGCTGCAACAGATTTGGTTGTCGCTACTACCACAGAGAACCATGCACCGCAGATCACCATCAACTATGAAGGTGAAATCTCTATTCTCTCATCTCAGAGCGTTAATGTTCCTATAACAATCGTTGATCCGGATGATCATGAGGTGGAAATCGCACACAAGAGTGGTTCTGATGCTGAAACTTTTGAACGCAATATCGACGGAAACTGGCGTCTTGTAATCGATGGTGCTAAGGCTGACGTAGGAACATATCAGGCGAAACTGACAGCTACTGATGAGTACGGAATGTCAACTACAGTTCCTGTAACCTATACTATCAGGGAGAACAGTGCGCCAGAGAAGATCAAGGATATCGAGAATGTCCTTCTTACTGCAAAGGGACGTGAGTTCATCATTGACATGACAGAGCATGTCTCGGATCGCGATCCTGAGCAGTTGAAGTACGATGTCATTGTTTCTAATCCTACATTGGCACATATTGTTGCCAAGGGAGACAGACTTATCGGAACATCTCTAGGATACGGTTCTACCGATGTAACCGTCGTAGCTAAGGATGCTCGTGGTGAGAAGGTTACTTTCACATTCAAGGTAACAGTCAAGGATCCGTCTGATCCGTTGTCACTCTATCCAAATCCAGTGAGGGACTATCTTTATATTGCGACATTGGACCTTGCTGATACTGAAATCATCATAACCAGCTCTACAGGTAAGCTTGTGTATCACGAGACCCTCAAGGTCAGCGCACAGGAGCCTGCAAGACTCAATCTGAGCACTTGCGTGCCTGGTACATATTCAGTTAAGGTGAAATTTGGTGGTAAGGAGTATAAGAAGAACATTGTAAAACTCTAACGGCATGAAGAAGATTATCTATATAGCTGGAGCGCTCATGCTCCTTTTCCCTGCTCTTGCAGGTGCGCAGGCTCTTCCTTTTACGGCTGCAGATTATGACGCTGCAAGCCTTGGAAAGGCAGGAACAAACCTTACGGAGACAGGTTCGATTGCTAATGCGTCTTTCTCAAATGCCGCTGCAATTCCTTTCTCTGATTCAAAATTTGACGTAACTGCCGGCTATGTCATGTGGCAGCCGTCAGCAGTGAAGAGCAACATTGTAAACGTAGGTGCAGCCTACAATGCAAACAATAAGTTCGGTGTCGCTCTCGGATTCATGTACGGAATGAATCAGCCGTACGACATTACAAATGAAAGCGGTGCTGTAAACGGTCAGTATACGCCGACAGACATGCGTATCAACGCCGGTCTCTCATGGAGATTCATTCCTGTTCTTTCGCTTGGTGTCAATCTGGAATATGCTTCCAATACACTTGCCGAGGAACACCTTGACGGTGCATTCAATGCTGATGTGTTCCTTATGACCAAGATTTCAGGCATCAAGGCTACTCTCGGAGTTGCGAACCTGGGTACAGGCATAACTTCCGGTACCGGAGTGAAATTCTCTTTGCCAGCGTCCGCAGTTCTCGGTGTCGGATATGAGAATATCTTTGCCCAGAAGCATGGCGTTGATGTGTCTTTGGATGCTGATTATTTCTTCAATGGCGGTTTTGCTGCTTCGGTAGGTGCAGAGTACACATTCAATGACCTTGTGAGTGCCCGTGCCGGTTACAGATATGGCGGCAATACAGTCATTCCGTCTTATGCTTCAGTGGGTGTCGGAGCAAAGTTTGCCGGAGTTAAGCTTGATGTGGCTTATCTGATCGCATCAGGAGCTATGAAGAACACTTTGGCTCTCTCGCTCGGATATTCTTTCTAAGAAGCCCTTATAGAAACGTAGAATCGGTGGTTTGGAAAATTCCAGACCACCGATTTTTATTTGGCAAGGGTTTTGGGTTGCGCCGGATTACGTCTGAAAAACAACATGTTAAAAAGTTAGTTATGTGTAGGAAATTTGTAATCTCGCTTGCCGCCATGCTAGGACTTGTTTCAGTTGCGGCAGCCCAGAGCCTTACTGTTACAGGCTCTGTCACGGATCCCGAAGGGTATCCTCTCGAAGGGGCTACGGTTCTTGTGAAAGGAACCACTACCGGTACTGTCACAAACTCAGAAGGCCGTTTCGAATTCAATGTACCGGTCAATTCCATTCTAGTGGCCTCATATCTGGGCTACCTTTCTCAGGAGAAGCCGGTAGGGGGAGAACATACCCTTAATTTTATCTTAAGCGAGGACTCTGCTTATCTGGACGATGTCATTGTAGTGGCATACGGAACGATGTCCAAGTCGGACTTTACAGGCTCTGCCGCACAGATAAGCGGTGATGACATAGCCCAGTCTTCTGCCGAATCCATAGATAAGGGACTGATCGGAAAGATCTCCGGAGTCCGTATCGCCAGCGATAATGGAGACCCCGGCTCGGCTGGAAGTGTGCAGATCAGAGGAGTCAGCTCGATTTCTGCCGGAACATCGCCTCTTTATGTAGTAGATGGAGTGGTGATGTCTTCATCGACTGCCGACGACCTGAATGTAGGATACAAGAGCATGGGTATCCTGAATACTCTGAATCCGGAGGATATAGAGTCGATAACAGTCCTGAAGGATGCTGCAGCGGCATCTCTTTATGGATCACGTGCTGCCAATGGAGTCATTCTCATCACTACCAAGAGAGGCAGGACAGGTAAGACGACAGTCTCATACAGCGGAGAGGTAGGTGTCAGCAATATGGCCAACCGGAAGGCTTTCGTGATGATGGATGGTCCGCAGTTCATTCAGTACCTCAAGGATGCAGGAGACAATGCCTATGTAATCAATCCTGCGTACTCGTATGGCTACACCGGAGACCAGATTGTGCAGATGGTGGCGGATCCTTCCGGAAAGACCAGTACAGACTGGACGCGACAGATATTCCGTACTGCATTGCAGCACAATCATCAGCTGAGCCTGTCGGCCGGCACGGAAAAGACAAAGGTGTATGCCGGACTCGGCTATACGGATAATGATGGCATTGTGCTCGGATCTTATTTCGAGAGGTTTTCAGGAAGACTGAATGTGGAGCATAAGGTAAATGATTGGCTGGATGTGGCTGTGCGTCAGATGGTTTCCTTTACCAAGACTAAAGGACATAGCGATCAGAGCAATCAGGCCCAGGGAATGGGATATGCCACTCCGCTTGGAGTTCTGACCCAGAGCGACCCTACTGCCAAGCCAAAGAATCCGGACGGTTCATGGAACGAATACGTGAGCTGGAGCGGCCAGACAGGCAACCCGCACATCCTGTTCGATTCGGATACGGAGTATAACAAGACCCATACGATGAGAAGTCTCTCCAGCATCGATTTCAATGTGAGGCTTGCTGATTTTCTGATGTTTTCCAACATATTCGGATATGACTATATTGACAACAAGCAGTATCTGTGGTGGGCTCCGTCCTCTATTGACGGAGCGGCTCTTGGAGGTCTGAGTGCAGACTATATCTTCCAGACTTCGGATCTTACCAATTCCAGCCTCCTCAAATACAATGGCCAATATGGCCTGCACAGCATCTCGGCTATGGCCGGATTCGAGGTCGCCGATCATAAGGTGCACTTCACATACGCCGGTGCGAACAATTATCCGGGTGACAAGCTGAATGCGCTGTCTGTGGGTCAGATGTATGGTGTCGGTGGATCGACATCCCGCTCATTCATGATGTCCATTCTCGGTAACGCGAACTATGATTATGGCCACAGGTATTATGCCTCGGCCTCATTCCGAAGGGACGGTTCTTCGCGGTTGGGACCGGACAGCCGTTGGGCCAACTTCTGGTCTGTGTCTGCCGCGTGGAGGCTCAGTGAGGAACCGTTTATGGAAGATGTATCACGTCTCTTCTCGGATTTCAAGATCAAGGCTTCGTACGGTACCAACGGAAACCTTCCGTCAGGATACTACTCGTATAAAGGGCTGTATTCGGCAAACGGAGGATATGGTACAGGTGCGGCAATCTATTGGAGCAATCCCGAAAATGACGCGCTGGGCTGGGAGAAGTCCAGGAATTTCAATGTGGGATTTGACTGGAATATGTACAACAGGATAGACCTGTCTGTCGAGTATTACAACAAATATACAAGTTCGCTGATATTTGACATGCCTGCCTCTGCCGTGACTGGCTTCAGCAGTTATACATCTAATGTGGGCAATCTGCTGAATGAGGGTGTGGAGATCGAGCTTGGTGCTCAGCTTATCAACCTCCGCAACTTTACATGGGCCCTGAACTTCAACTTCACCTGGCAGAGATCCATGGTTGAGAATCTTCCCAATGACGGGGCGGACATTCCGTACGGCGACGGAGGAATGTATATCCACAGGGAAGGGGAGTCAATGTATTCGTTCTACCTTCCGGTCTGGAAGGGTGTGAATCCGGAAACAGGTCTCGGTGAGTTCTGGGTGGATCCGGAGGATCATTCAAAAGGTGTGACCAACTATTATTCTGAGGCCGGCAGCACCATTGTCGGCAAGGCTATGCCTGACGTGATCGGAGGCCTTACCAATACGATGACATTCATGGACGGATTAGTTGATTTGTCTTTCCTTATATCTTATCAGTCAGGAGGTTCGCTCTTTGATTATCCGGGATATTTCATGCATAGCGACGGCTTCAGGGCCGCCTCCATGAATGCCGCGGCTGATGCAGCAGACTACTGGACTCCGGACAACAGGTATGCGGCATATCCGATGCCGATAATGAACAATCCTTACAGATGGGACAGGTTTTCAAGCAGGCTCATAAAGTCCACTGACAATATCAGAATGCGTGAGATTACACTGGGCGTCAATGTGCCGGTAAACCGTTATGTGGACCAGTTGAGGGTGTATTTCAAGACAACAAATCCGTTCATGATCTGGTCGGCCACCCCGGATATCGATCCTGACGTGGCCATCAACGGCTACCGTACGGCTGACGTTCCTGTGACCAAGTCATTCGTTCTGGGCCTGAACATTACATTATAAGACGAAAAATAAATACGATTCGACATGAAAAAGATGATATATACGCTGCCGATAGTCATCATGACGGCAGCCTGCAATGCCCTGGACCAGAACCCTTCGACATCTGTGACGATGGATGCTGCAATCACAAGCATAGAGGATCTGGAAAATGCAGTGAACGGGGCCTACTATGTCGCGACCTACGGTGATATGCTCACCGTGGCTTCCGAGATGTCCATCTATGCAGACCTTATAGGTCCGGACTCTTATCAGCCGGCTTCTTCAGGCCAGAACGCCTCACGTCTGGCTCAGTATTCGATGACCTCCGCAGATACGTATAATGCCTATTACTATCTGTATGCGGCCATCGCGAGCGTGAATAATGCTCTGGACAAGGCTGGGAAACTTGAAGATCAGGAGGCTGCTGCCCCATATATCGCTGAGCTGTATGCGATGCGTGGACTCTTTCACCTTCACCTTGCGACCTACTTTGCCCCGATACCCACTTCCGGTAACCCGAACAAGATGGGTATAGTCCTGGCAGACAGAGTCTTCGACATATCTTATGTCGGCGAAAGAGCGTCTTTGGAGGATACCTATGATCTGATAGTCGGTGACTTCACCAGAGCTGTCGATTCCGGCCTGAACAAGGATCGGAACACAGGCCATCTTAACTACTGGGCCGCTTTGGCTTTGAGAGCGAGGGCCAATCTGTATCGCGGAGACTATGCAGCTGCTCTAGCAGATGCGCAGGAGGTGATCTCTGCGTCACCTTACACTCTCTATACTCCTGAAAACTATGCCAAGGTCTGGTCTCAGGAAGGAGCTGATGAGATGATCATGGAATACCTTCAGACTGATACATATAACGCCCAGCGTTATGCTCCGGGCTACTATACTTCTCCTCGCGGATACTCGGAGTACGGCGTCTCGCCGGAGTTCTATGCATGGCTGCGGCAGGACCCTTCCGACATCCGCTCGCAGATGGTTGCCGACTTCTCTCAGGCCCCCGGAAATGATCCGGACTATAATACTGGATATTACCCGTTGAAATATCCCGGAAATGCCGGTGCCTCAGTCCGTACATATGCCAATAATATCAAGGTCATGCGCCTGTCTGAGGTATATCTCATTGCAGCCGAAGCCGCTCTTCATGAAGGAGAAGATGCCGCTCGCTACATCAATGCGCTCAGAACGATGAGGATAGATGGATATGTTCCGGTTGAGTCTGTGACATTGGACGAAATTCTGGATGAAAGGAGGAAGGAACTCTTTGCCGAGGGACAGATTGCCTTTGATTTCTGGAGAAACGGAAGGACAGTGATAAACGGAACGTTTTCCGTTTCTGCAGTCGACTTCAGGACTGTTCTGCCGCTCCCTGTTGAGGAACTTGATCTGTCTGAAGGACTCCTGATTCAGAATCCGGGTTACGGAGGATAAACAATTGTAAAATATGTTGGCCAGTATGTTTATAATAAGCAATAAAAGTGTATATTTGCTTGATTTATTATAAACAACTGGTTAACTCATGACAAAACTAAAGATTCTACTCGCAGTTCTGCTTATGACGCTGTCGTTCGGGGCCTATGCCCAGAACATGACAGTGACTGGAACTGTCAAGGATTCGTCTACAGGAGAGCCTGTACCTTTTGCTGCAATTCAGCTTAAGGGTACGATGGTCGGAGGAATGACAGATGCCGACGGTATCTATTCAATCTCAGTCCCTGCAGATGGAGTCCTTATATTTTCGTCAGTAGGTTATAAGGAGACAGAGGTTTCTGTATCGTCACAGGCGGTTATCGATGTGATGATGGCTCCTGATACCGAGATGATTGAAGAGACAATCGTGGTGGCCTTCGGTACAGCCACAAAGGAATCCTTCACAGGTTCCGCTACGGTGGTCAAGTCTTCGGACATCCAGAAGACCCAGTCTTCGGATGTGACCCGTGCCCTTGAAGGTATGGTTGCCGGAGTGCAGATGACCACATCGTCAGGATCCCTTGGAAGTTCTCCTTCCATCATGATCCGTGGTGTCAGCTCCATCAATGCAGGAACTGCTCCTCTTTATGTGGTGGACGGTGTTCCTTACAGCGGTGACATGAACAATCTTAACTCTGCCGACATCGAGTCGATGACAGTCCTTAAGGATGCCGCTTCGAATGCCCTTTACGGTGCCCGTGGTGCCAACGGTGTCATCATGATCACCACAAAGAAGGCGAAGCTCGGTGAGGCCAAAGTCTCTGTTGATGCCAAGTGGGGTCTTAACACCAAGGCTCTCAAGAGCTATGACTACATCACAGATGCCGGTCAGTACTACGAGACCCACTACAACTCTCTGTACAACTACTACAGACTCGAGAGGGGAATGTCAAACGAGGAGGCAAACGTACTTGCTGCCAAGAACGTGACAGGCGCTGCCGCAGACGGAGGTCTTGGATACCTTACATTCACAGTGCCTGAAGGACAGAACCTTATCGGCAGCAACGGTAAGCTGAACCCGTACGCGACTCCAGGCCGTCTGGTGAACTATATGGGTGAGCAGTTCTGGCTTCAGCCTGATGACTGGATGGATGCAACCTATAAGAACTCACTCCGCCAGGAATATAATGTGAGCGTTGCAGGAACTACAGGAAATGCACAGATTTTCGCTTCATTCGGATACCTGAACAACAAGGCTATCGTGGACGGTGGTGACATGTATCGCTACACAGCACGTCTTAGGGCTGACTATCAGGCCAAGGAGTGGTTGAAGGTCGGAATGAACATGGGTTATACCAACTTCAACTGGAACAACGGTAACTCAGACGAGGGTTCAGCGGGTTCGGTAGGTAACATCTTCGGTTTTGCCACAATGGTGGCTCCGATCTATCCGGTGTTCCTCAGAAATGCTGACGGAAGCATCAAGTATGACCAGTACGGAAACAAGAGGTTCGACTTCGGTGACGGCAGCAACGCAGGTCTGTCTCGTCCTATCTCAGGTAATGCCAATGCACTTCAGACCGTAACTCTCGATACAAACAACAGCGAAGGTAACGCGATCAACGGTACAGGTTACTTTGAGATCAAGTTCCTCAAGGACTTTACGTTTACATTCAATGCCGGAGTCGGTGTCGATGAGACAAGAAGTACAAGCATCAACAACATGTACTACGGTCAGTTCGCTCCTAACGGCGGTATCATCTCAAAG
>JAEIGA010008639.1_pt1 | contig 15432 bp, 14 predicted proteins | sample 9270691 | NCBI WGS metagenome assembly JAEIGA01 (sample SAMN17057246, study PRJNA624740) | gut metagenome | biome: biome; isolation source: fecal sample | host: Bos grunniens | place: China: Xizang | collected 2019
GATAGTGATCATATTGGTGGTGCTATTAATCTTGTAAAATACGTAAAAGTAAAAAATCTCGTACTTAGTTATTACGATAAAACTAGTTCAACCAATTATTTAAAAAAATACAGTAAAAATGTCTATTATTTAAAATCCGGCAATCAAATAACAACAAAATATTTTAAACTTAATGTTATCTCACCAAATAAAGACTATAACAATATTAATGATAATAGTTTAGTATTTACTTTAGAAATTAATAATATAAAGTTTTTATTTACAGGTGATATTTCAACTAAAGTCGAAAAAGATATCTTAAAAAATAATAAAATAAATGTTGACTTTTTTAAAATAGCTCATCATGGATCTAAAACATCAACTTGTAATGAATTTTTAAATAACATTAATTATAAGTATGCTGTAGTAATGAGTGGATACTATAACCCATTTGGTTTTCCAATTAAAGAAGTAATGAATAGAATTCCAAAATACAAACAACTAAGAACTGATGAAGTTCAAACGATCAAAGTTATTTTAAAGAAAAACAAGTACATAATAAAAAACTAACTAAAAAAGTTGGATAAAAATATGTTTTGTGATATAATAAAAAACAATAGGAGGTATTAACATGTATTTAGAAGAAGTCTATTTGTTTACTGGAACTGAACAAGTCATTAAGAAAAGTAAAATGGATCGTATTTTAGAAAACTTAAAACCGGAAGAAACGGATATTATTAAATATGATTTAGATACTATTAGTATTCAAGAAGTTATTGCCGATTGCATGACAATACCATTCCTGAAAAAAAACAAAGTAGTAATTATTAAAAATCCAAAATTCTTACAATCACAAAAAACACATATTAAACATGATATCAAAGTTTTAATCAAATATTTACAAAATCCATCAGAGACTACGATTTTAATAGTTGATGCTGTTGGTATTAATATTGATAAAAATAGTGAATTATTCAAAAGCTTTCAAAAATTTTCATATATTATTGATATTAAAGAACTTGATATTATTGAATGTAAAGCTTGGGTTAAAAGAAGCTTTGCTAAAGAAAATGTTACAATTGGTGATGAAGCATTAAACCTACTTTTAGAGTATTTGCATGGTGATTTACTTAGAATGGAACAAGAAATAGATAAACTAGCAAGTTTCAAAAAGAATGACCGAGTAACGGAGGCTGATATAAAGTTATTAGTTTCAAAAAACTACGATGCTGATATTTATAATTTGATTAAAGCAATAATTCAAAAAGATCGTAAACTTATCAATGAAATATACACAAATTTAGTAATGACAATAAACGATGTATCAAGTATCATGGGTCTTGTTTCTAAATCATTTATGGAACTTTATACGACACTTAAACTTTTACAATCAGGATACTCTCAAAACGATATTGCAAATATCTTTAATATTAAAAGTGGAAGAGCATACTATTTAATTAAAGATGCTCAAACATTTACATTAAGCACATTAGAAGAATATGTTAACCAAATAGCAAAACTTGACTATCAAGTAAAAAAAGGTTTAATTGATAAATCATTTGGTTTTGAAATGTTCTTACTATCTATTTAATTTATAAATCCAAAAGGACTAACGAAATCGTTAGTCCTTTTTCTATTAATTTAGTTAATTTATGACAAATGTTTCTAAATTTTATATAATTGATTTGTAGGGTTTAGCTTATAAGGGAAAAAGGAAAACAAAACTAACATTATAAAATTTATGGAATAAATACTTTCAAAATGTTATAATTAGGTAAAATGTTTTGTAAAAACCAAGTACATTTTTATTACATTAATGGATATAAGTGTACTTATAATATTTTTGAATATTACTATGATGTCGGCTATAAATAATTATACCGTTAGAGAATAAAATAAAAAATGGGTTAGATTTAATCTAACCCATTATTTTATTAAGCTAATTGATTTAATTTAGTAGCAAGACGTGATTTTTGACGTGCAGTATAATTTTTATGGTGAATACCTTTAGTTACTGATTTGTCTAATTTTTTGCAAGCGAAATTATAAGCAGCTTGTGCTTTAGCTTTATCTCCTTCTTGAACAGCAGCGTCAAAAGCTTTTAGTGCACTTTTTAAAGATGATTTAAAAGATGCATTTAATAAATTCTTCTTACTATTAGTGATATCACGCTTTTTTTGTTGTTTAATGTTTGCCATTATTACACCTCCGAAGATTTTAACGCAATTATTATACCACGATTTCTATATTTTAGCAAGTAATAAAGTATAAAAATTACATTTATGTAATAAATTGTTTGTTTATGTTCAAACTATATTTGAGGTGATACGAAGATGAAAGAATATTTTAGAACAGATTTGGCGATTGAAGAAGTTGGAAAGATTATTGATCAATCTATAAAGGGTATAAAAACTTGTAATAAAATTTATTATGAGATTCCAATTGATTTAACAATTATTGAAAAAAATCATGACGAAAGAATTTCTAAAAAACCGGGAACATATTATACAATCGATTTAAGAAATATCAATTATCATGATCACAATACTTCTGATAATATAATTAAGGCTATGAGTAAAGTTTTAATTGAACTTCTGACAAATGAGAATGTATTAGATAAAAAAGGAATGATTATTGGTCTTGGTAATATTAATATTACACCAGATAGTTTAGGACCATATACAATTGATAATATAATTGTTACTAGACATTTATTTAAAAATGGTATGAATAGTGATGGTTATAGTGAAATTAGCGGATATAGTCCAGGTGTTATGGGAACAACAGGTATTGAAACAAGTGATGTAGTTAGTGCTATTAAAGATAAGATAGATGTAAATTATATTATTGTAGTAGATGCATTAGCATCTAGTGATACAACTAAAGTTAATAAAACAATTCAAATAACAAATACAGGTATTTCACCAGGTAGTGGTGTTGGTAATAAAAGAAAAGAAATATCTAAAGAAGTATTTGGTATTCCAGTCATCGCGATTGGAGTACCAACAGTAGTTGATGCTACAACATTAACAACAGATATATTACAACATTTAGAAAATCATATGAATAATCAATCAGAAAATATTGAATTTATGGGACATCTTGGTAAACTTTCAAACATCGAAAGAAAAGAACTATTAAGTGAAGCGCTAGTTAATAGTTTATATGAAATGATGGTAACGCCAAAAGAAATTGACGAAGTAGTAGAAGATTTAAGTAAAATAATCGCAAGTTCAATTGATATTGCTGTACACGATACTTTAAGAAAAGAATATTTAAATTAGTATAAAAAGATAAAGAGTTTCATAATATGTTATATGAAACTCTTTATTATTATTGCAATAATATCTTTAATTAATAATCTACTTATTACATATGATGAATATGTTTTATTGACACGAGAACTGTTGAATAATAATTTTGTAAATATATTAAAACATAGTAATTTGTTTGATTATATAAAATATGTATGCCATTTAATTATTTATTGGTTATTTTTTGATACTATGAGGTAAGTTATGAGAAAAAATAGAATTAGTATTTTATTTATATTGTTAATATGTGTATTGTTTGGTTTAATTATTGGTAGCTTTGATACAGTAGGTCAAAGAGATTATTTTGAAAAATCTAAAACTCAGTTTGAAGAAAACATCAATAATCCAAACTATAATAATTTACCTACAATTCCAACTAAAGATCCAACAACTAAGATTGCTCAAAAGATTGATAATAAGATTTATCAAAGTTTTCAAAAGATTCTTAAAAAAATGTTTTCAAGTGATTAGTTTGAACAATTTAGTAAAATATGTTAAAATTGTCATGGTGATAATATGAACATATTTAAGAAATTTATAATAAGAACCTATCAATTCTTTTTAAAAATTGGAACGAAGTTTATTCGCTTTCGAAAACCAATCATTTTAAATGATTTAAAAGAATCTATTAATTATTTAAAAGAACAAAAAGTTTTAATTATAATTCCTTCAAATGTTTCAAAAAATCAAGTTTTTGAAGAATTTATTAGTGATTTACAACAATCTAAAATTAATTATCAAATAGCTTATTGTGATATAGCAAATCCTACTATACAATTAGTTGATGAATATTATAGTAAATATCAACCTACTTTAATTATGTCAATTGGTGGTGGTTCAGTAATTGATTTGGGTAAACTATTAGCAGTAAAAATGACTAATAAAAAAGATTTGAGGAAGATGCGGGGAATTTTGAAAGTAAGAAGAAAACCAATTACACAAATTGCTGTTCCAACAACAAGCGGTAGTGGCAGTGAAGCAACTGTAGCTGCTGTTGTTAGTTGCGATATAACACATGAAAAATATCCCATTAATGATCCTAAAATTGTTCCAGATTACGCATTACTTGAAAGTAGATTTACTGTTACTTTACCAAAACATTTAACATCAACAACTGGTATGGATGCTTTAACTCATGCTATAGAGTGTTATTTAGGAAAAGCTAATACGAAAGATACTTTAGAAAATTCAGTTAGTGCGATTAAATTGATTTTTGAATCATTAGAAAGTGCTTATCTTGAACCAACTAATTTAACGTATCGTTCGAATATGCAAAAAGCAGCCTATTTGGCAGGTTGTGCATTTACCAAAGGTTATGTTGGTTATGTCCACGCAATAGCCCATCAATTAGGTGGTTTATATCATACGCCACATGGATTAGCTAATGCAGTACTCCTCCCATATGTTTTAGAAGAATATGGTGATTCAATTAATAAAAAAGTTCAAACTTTAGGTAATACTTTAGGTATCGTTGATTTTGATTTAGTTTGTTATGTTAAGAAAATGAATGAAACCCTAGAAATCCCTAAATATATTGAAGCATTAAAAGAAGAAGACTTTGATTTAATAATTAAAAGAGCTAAACTGGAAGCTCATCCGTTATATCCAGTTCCAAAACTATTTAGTGATCAAAACTTTTTGAATATTTTACATAAAGCATTAAAAAGATAAGTTTGAAACTTATCTTTTTTTTCGAAAAATACTTCATTTTACATTTGGTTGAAAGTTATGTTAAAATGTTAGCGAACAGTTCAAATAACTAGATTTTTTACTAATATTATGCTATAATGATATTGAGGTAAATGAATATGAATCTTCCAAATAAAATTACACTTTTTAGAGTCTTACTAATTCCAGTTATCATGATAATTGCAGAAATTGAATCATTACAAGTTTCATTCTTTTGGACATTAACACTTGGTAATTTCATTATGTTAGCAATTTTTATAATTGCTTCATTAAGTGATTTTGTTGATGGGTATATTGCAAGAAAACGAAATTTAATTACAAATTTTGGGAAATTTGCAGATCCACTTGCAGATAAAATTCTAGTACTTGCATTAATGATAATTTTATTAGAACAAAATACATTGTTACCAGGATGGGCAGTAACAATCATTTTAGCACGTGAGTTTATCGTAACTGGCTTTAGAATTATTGCTGCAGATAAAAATGTAGTCATTGCTGCTGGATGGAGTGGTAAAATAAAAACTAATTTACAATTTTTTATGGTTATATTATTATTGATTAATGGACCATATATTGGTACACTTGGAATATTCGAAGTAATTACACTAATCGTTGTATTACTTGCAGTATTTATGACAATTTATAGCGGAGTAGAATATATAGTTAAAAATCTAGATGTTTTCAAAGATGATCAAAAAGGAGAATAAGATGTCAGATTTTAATAAAGAAAAAGCTCTTGCTGATGCGCTTAAAGCCATTGAAAAAGAATATGGCAAAGGCGCTGTAATGAAACTTGGTGAAAAAGTTGACGAAATAGTTGACGTAATTCCTACTGGCTCAATTGCATTAGATGTTGCACTTGGTGTTGGTGGATATCCAAAAGGTCGTATTATCGAAATATTTGGTCCCGAAAGTAGCGGTAAAACAACATTTGCTTTACATGCTATAGCGGAGGCTCAAAAAAAAGGCGGTTATGCGGCATTTATCGATGCAGAACATGCTTTAGATCCAACTTACGCTAAAGCATTAGGTGTAGATATTGATAATTTAATTTTATCTCAACCAGATAATGGTGAACAAGCATTAGAAATTGTTGATGCATTAGTTAGAAGTAATGCTATAGATATTATCGTAGTTGATAGTGTTGCTGCTCTTGTTCCAAAAGCAGAAATTGATGGCGATATGGGTAGTAATCATGTTGGACTTCAAGCAAGATTAATGAGTCAAGCAATGCGTAAACTTGCTGGTGCGATAAATAAAACAAAAACAGTTGCTATTTTTATTAACCAAATTAGAGAAAAAGTTGGAGTATTGTTCGGTAATCCTGAAACTACATCAGGTGGGCGCGCTCTTAAGTTTTATGCAACAATTCGTTTAGATATTCGCCGTGTTGACCAAATTAAAAGTGGAAGTGATCCAATTGGTAATACAACAAGAATTCGTGTTGTAAAAAATAAAGTTGCTCCACCATTTAAAGTTATTGAAGTTGATTTAATCTTTGGTAAAGGAGTATCTCGTGAAGGAGAACTTTTAGACATGGCCGCAAATTTAGAAGTAGTTCAAAAAAGTGGTGCGTGGTTCTCATATAATGGTGAACGTTTAGGTCAAGGAAGAGAAAACGTAAAAGAGTTGCTTTCTAATAATAAAGAATTAGCAAATGAAATAGAAACTAAAGTTAGAGAAAAACTATAAAAAAACATTCAGCCGATGGCTGAATGTTTTTAGTTTAATTTAGATTTGTCAAAGTTGTCAATCCATTTTTCTAGAGTTTTCATTGTTTTTGTTAGTGAACCATCTTCAAATGGATTTTCAAGATTAGCTTCTTTTAAAAGTTCTAAGAATGTTTTACTGCCACCTAGTTTACATAAGTGATGGTAGTCAGCCCATGCTGCTTCATGGTTTTCCATATCTTTAACAAAGAATTGATGTGCACAAACTTGTGCAAGTGTATAATCGATATAATAGAATGGTGATGAGAAAATATGGCCTTGACGGTACCACCATCCACCTCTTTCTAATAAATCATTTTCATATACTTTATATGGTGTATATTTTCTTTCAATTTCACGCCACGCTGTTTTTCTTTCTTCAGGTGTCATTTCAGGTTTACTATAAACTACATGTTGGAATTCATCTACAGTAACACCGTATGGTAAGAATGTAATTGAATCAGTTAAATGAGCATAAATACGTTTATCTACATCATTAAAGAATAAATGCATCCAAGGATATGTGAAGAACTCCATACTCATTGAGTGAATTTCACAAGATTCCATTGTTGGCCATAAATAATTAGGTAAAATGGCATCACGGCTTGAATATACTTGGAAAGCATGACCAGCTTCGTGTGTTAAAACATCAATATCACCAGCAGTATTATTAAAGTTAGAGAAGATAAAAGGTGAACGCCATTTTGGAATATAAGTACAATATCCGCCACCAGCTTTGCCTTTTTTACTATCTAAATCGAATAATTCATGTTCAGTCATAAAGTCAAAGAACTCACCTGTTTCTTTACTTAATTCATGATACATTTTTTTAGCATTGTTAACTTTATCTTCAGTTGTTCCAAGCGGCATAGGGTTACCATTTAAATAAGTTAGACCTAAATCATAACTTTTTAAATCATTAATGCCAATTCTTTCACTTTGAAATTTAACGATTTTCTCAGCTAGTGGAACAACATGTTTTCTAATTTGTTCACGGTATGCTGCTACCATTGTGCTATCGTAGTCTGTTCTACCCATTCTGTAATAGCCAAGTTCAACAAAGTTTTCAAAACCAAGTTTTTTAGCAATTTTTGTTCTTATTTTTACAAGTTCATCATAAATTTCATCAAATTCTTGTTCATGTTCTTGATAGAAACTACAAACAGCATCTTCAGCGCTCTTACGAACATTACGATCTTTATCTTGTAAGTAAATTGAAAGTCCAGGTAGAGGTAAGACTTTACCATCAAATTCAATTTGTGCTGAAGCTTTTAACTTATCGTATTTAGTTGTTAATTTATTTTCTAATTGTAAATCTTCAATTATTTCTGGTTTAAAAGTCTTTAGCTCAATTTCAATTTCTCTAAATAATTTAGAGCCATATTTGTTAACAAGTTCAGTTCTAAATTTAGAATTGTAAATCGCTAAATTAAAGTTTTGAAAATATTCTGAAAGTTCAGGACCAACAGTATCAAAGAATTCTTGTTCTTTTTCGTAAAATTCATCTTGAGTATTAATAGAATTTCTAATTGATACAAGTGTTGCCATAGAACCATATTCGTTGTCAATTTGAATAAATTCTTGAATTGCTTGATCTACTTCTTCAAAAGAAGCTGCTTTATTGATTTTTTCAGTTAAAGCAATTATCGCATTTTTTGTTTCATCAACGTTTGGTCTAACGTATTGATATTCATTAAATTTCATAAAATCACCTCGTAAATAGTATATCAAATGTAATCAGTTATTTCAAATAAAAAGTCTAGACAATATTAATAATATAATGTATAATATTTTAAAAGGAAGTGATTAAATGTCAGTCATTGTGAAAAATATCAAAAAGACTTTTACATTGTCGAAAAAACAAATGAAAATTAATAAAACCACAAGTAAACTAAAAGTAGCAGTAAATGGTGTTTCTTTTGAAGCTATGAAAGGTGAAGTGTTTGGTTTACTTGGACCAAATGGTGCTGGTAAAACAACAACTCTAAGATGTATTGCGACGCTCATAAAACAAGATGAAGGTCAAATATTTGTTAATGGAATTCCAACTACTGATGAAATTAACTGTAAAAAACATATTGGATTTTTAACAAATGAAATTAAGATTGAAGAACAAATGACACCAAATTATGCTATTCACTATTTTGGTCGATTTTATAATATGACTTATGAACAAATTGAAAAACGTAAAGAAGAATTATTTTCAATTTTTGGTGTAGATAAATTTCAAGAAGTTAAAATTGGTGATTTATCAACGGGAATGAAACAAAAAGTATCAATTGTTGTTTCTTTAATTCATGACCCAGATATTATTATCTTTGATGAACCAACGAATGGTTTAGATGTTTTAACAGCGAAAGTTGTAACTGATTATTTAGAACAATTAGCAAAAAATGGCAAAACGGTTATTATTAGTACTCATATTATGTCTTTAGCTGCTAAAATTTGTCAAAGGGTTGGTATTATTATTAATGGTCAAATTGTTTTAAATGATACATTAGATAATATTTATCAAACTTATAACTCTAATGATTTAGAAGATATCTTCTTTGAACTATATAAAAAAGAAGTAGGTGATTTAGAATGTTAGGATGTTTTAATATTGTAAAAAAAGAACTAGATAAAATTTTTAAAAGTCCAAGATTAATCTTTTCTACTTTTATTTTACCAGGTCTTTTAATATTTTTAATTTATAGTGTAATGGGATCTAGTTTTACATCTGTTTCGGAAGAAGAACCTTCGATTATTTATGTTAATGAAGAAGTAAAATCTTTCAAAGATGCATATGATGTAATTCCTGATTTAAATATGCAAATTGTAAAAAATAACAGTGTTGTTATAGAACAAGTAAAACAAGATATTAAAGATGCAAAATATTTCGTTTATATTGAGTTTGAAAAAGATTTTGATCAAAAAATTCAAGATTATATTAAGGGTTTAAGTGGAACTGCTCCAAGTATGCAAATATATTATGATGAAACAAGTATGGAGTCAAGTACTGCTTACAATAAAATTTTGTCGATTGTTGAAATCATGCGTTCATCAATTACTGCTGAAAATGCTTTACCGATTAATTTTATTAGTTTAATGCCAGTAAATGTTGCAACTGAAGAAGAAATGTCAACGCAATTTTTCGCAATGTTAATGCCAATGATGATTATCATTTTCATTTTTGCTGGTGGAATTGCAGTTGGTTCAGATACAATAGCTGGTGAAAAAGAAAGAGGAACAATTGCAACATTATTAATGGCCCCAATCAATAAAAATCAAATTGTTTTAGGAAAAATTATTTCAACAGTTATTATTACTATTTTATCAGGCGTTGCATCTTTTATTGGACTTGCTGCATCGATGCCTAATATGGGTGATATGTATGGAACAGTTCAAAGTGTAAATTATAGTTTTATTACTTATTTAGAATTATTTATTTTAATTCTGATGGTATCTTTAATTGCAAGTAGTGTCTTCTTATTGGCATCAACTCTGGCTAAATCTACTAAAGAAGCAACGACATATGCGATGCCTGCATATATTATTGCAATGGTTGTTAGTATGATGACAATCTTTGATACTTCGATGCCTTCAAACATTTTACCATATTGTATACCACTTTATAACTTAACAATTGGTATTAAAGGAGTATTATTAAATCAAATAAATTCTCTACAAATATTATTAATATCATCTTCAACAATAGTTTGTTTTATAGGTATAACATTCTTAGTAACAAAATTATTCAAAAGTGAAAAAATTATGTTTTCAAAATAAAAAAATATCCAGTATTACTGGATATTTTTTGTTATATACTCAACAATTTCGTTAATAACACTATTAGGTGTAGAAGTACCACTTGTTACTAAAAGATTTATAGTGTTACTAAAGTCAATAACTTTGACATCATTTATATTTTCTACAAAATGATAATTATTTGTGTGATTTTTAGTTAATTCCGATAACTTTCTAGTATTATTACTTAGTTTATCACCAATGATTAACCATTTATCAAATTCACCATGGTACTCATCTAAATGTTTTAGTAATGCAACTTGTCTTTCTTTTGTAGCGGGACATATTATTGTATCAATTAAAGCGTTAGGATATTTATTTAAAAGTGCTTCAGTACAATCATTGATATCTTTTATTGACATTGTAGTTTGGTTAGTTAAAACTACTAAATTGTTATTAAGATCTAAATTATTGATATCTTCAACATTTTCTACAAGTTTAATATAATCAATTATTCCATCACTTTCTTGATGATTGTGTTTACCAATATAAATAACATCATAACCTTTTTTGGCATAATCAATAATTTTATTGTTGTTTTTTAATACAATCGGACAAGTCGTTTCAATTAACGTATTATTGTTTTTTTTGATTTGTTCTATTAGATTTGGATTTATGCCGTGTGCTGTAGAAATAAATGTTACATTTTGAAAGTTTTCGATTTCATTTTTGTTTTTTAACATTTCAAAACCATTATCTAATAACTCTTGATTTACAATGTCGTTGTGAACTAGTGGTCCTAACAAAATCCATGGTTTTGGATATAGATCTTTTACTTGTTTAGTTATCGAAATTGATCTATCAACACCATAACAAAAACCAATTTTTTCCATTACAATTATATTCATTACGATAATCTCCTATAAATACTATTATATTATACACTATTTAGAAAAAAATTGATAAGAAAGTTGCAACATTTCTTGAAAAAAAATATAAAATAATGTATAATAAGAATGATTTATAAAATATATGAAAGGAATTTATTAAAAATGATTACTACTGCTGATTTTAAAACTGGTATGACTATTATTTATAATGGTGATCCATGTGTTATTTTAGATTTCCAACACGTAAAACCTGGTAAAGGTGCTGCGTTTGTTAGAACTAAACTTCGTAACTTTAGAACTGGAGCTAATATTGAATATTCATTCAATGCTGGTGTTAAAGTTGAACAAGCTATGATTGAAAAACGTAAAATGCAATATTCATATAGTAGTGGAGACACTTACTGCTTTATGGATATGGAAACTTGGGAACAATTAGATATTCCTGCTGAAAGAATGAAATGGGAAGCTAATTTCTTATTAGAAGGTGCTGAAATTGAAATTGTTATGTATGGTTCAGAAGTTCTTGGAATCAACATTCCAGAAAAAATTGTTTTAGAAGTAACTGAAAGTAGCCCAGCTGTTGCTGGTAATACAGCTACAAATGCATTAAAAGAAGTTACATTAGAAACTGGCTTCAAAGTAAAAGTTCCTATGTTTATCGAACAAGGTGACAAAATTATTGTTACTACATTTGATGGTAAATATTCTTCAAGAGCTTAATAATTATTAAAGTCAGTTTTACTGACTTTTTTTATTTATAAAAAAGGGAGGAAATTTATGAAAAAGTTATTTAAATCAATGTTAGTTTTATGTATGATGTTTATTTCAACATTAATGTTTGTAACTGTCAATGCATTTGAACCTGTTGCAAATACAGTAGTTGGTGAATCATCATATTATCAAGGTGAAACTGTTGAAACGAATTATTTAGAAGGAAAATTAGAACATAATAAATACATTAGTTATAGTAGTTCTGGTTTAGAAGGATTTAATGCTGCGGGTTCAGGAGGCGGTGGATTAAATGTTCCAGGTCAATATTACCCACAATCTGTAAATGTTTTATCAATTCCTGCAGATACATCTGCTAAAGTGGTTAACTGGACTTACCAAACAAATTATGGTTGGGCACTTGCTACTGTAGAACAAATTGCTCAAAATTTTGAACAATATAATCCAGGTTGGAAAGTTGTAGCTGCAATTAACTCTGACTTTTTTGATATAAATTCAAAAAAAGCATTACCATTAACAACAAGTGGTGTGTTCTCATCTAATGGTCATGTATATAAAACAGCATCTTCGTCATCAAGTGCAATTGGTTTTACTAATAACGGCACAGCTAATACATTAATAGGAAATAAACAAATTGAAGTTACTGATTTTTATACATTACGTGTATATGATGCACAAAACAAGTTGTTAAGTCAACACAAAGTAGATAATGTTAATCCTACTGAGTTAAGTAATGGTTTATCTTTATACTATTCATATCCTGTATTTGTTACAGATGAATTAGGTGTTAAAACTAGAGTAACTGTATCATCAACACTACCTAATGGTGGATTAATTTGTGAATTACCTGTACATTGTATTCCAATGGATGAAACTGGATTTTTTGGTCAAGGTAATCTAGTGTTATCAAATGAAGTTGAACTAAACAAAGAACGTTTTGGAGTATACGCAACAGACGAAAATGTTAAAAAAGCAATTTTAGCTGGTTCTTATGTAACAATCCAAAGAGATTTTCTTGGTGCTTATGCTGATGTTGATCAAGTAACAGGTTGTGGTGATTCACTTGTTCTTGATGGAAAAGGTATAGTTTATAATAATAAAGAACGTCATCCAAGAACAATGGTTGGGGTAAAAGACGATGGTACATTACTATTTGTAACTGTAGATGGAAGACAACCAGAAATTAACATGTACGGTATGACTTATGATGAACAAGCTGCCTTAATGGAATATTATGGTGCAGTTGAAGCTTACAACCTTGATGGTGGTGGTTCAACTACAATGTTAATTCGTGAAGGTAATGAATTTAGAGTTTTAAATAGTCCATCTGATGGAAGCGCAAGACGTGACGCAAATGCTTTACTTGTTGTAATTCCAGATGCTTCATTAAAAGTAACTAGTGTTAAAGATAATAATGTTACTGTAGAATTACCAAAGCTTGGTAATGATGTTAATGTAAAAGATTACTATGTAAAAGTAAATGGTCAAACTTATACAATTACAGATAAACTTACAATTTCTAATCTTGATCCAAAAACTGAATATGTTGTAGAATATGGATACAAGATTATATATGATGGTTCAGAAAGACAGGTTATTGGTACTCCAATATCTATTAGAACCGGTAATGTAATACCAACACTTTCTGAATTTAAGTATACTTATAAAGATAATACATTAGAAATAAAATATAAATTTAGTGACCCAGATGCTGCAATATCATTTGCTACACTATTTGTTGGTGATGATGATTATGATATTGATTTAGAAAAGAATGTTCTTGTTGTTAAGAATGTTAAGGATTTTAAAGCAGAAGATGTTAGAATTACTGTTGTCTATGAGTTAAATTCAAGTTCTAATGGTACACAAACGGTTATTTATTCAAGTCCTGAAGAAATTGTCGAAACGCCTAGTCCAGAACCTGAACAACCAACAGATGAACCTAAACAATCTAAATGTTCTTCAGGAACTTACTTTATTTCAATTGTTTTATTAATGTCTTTATGTGGAGTACTTATTAATAAAAGAAAATAACGGAGGGAAAGATGTTTAAAAATGTTATTTACATGCATAGTTTAGCTAAAAAGGATGATTGTCCTAATAAAATTGATGCTACTATCGGTGTTCTACTTGATGATAACAAAAATCTAGTTTATTCGAATATTTTTGACAATACATTCAAAAGTTTAAATGGTGAACTTTATAACTATGCCCCTGTAAGTGGCGGTGATGAGTATCAAAACTCAATTAGAACATATTTTGAAATACCTGAAGAATATTCTATTGTTGCATCACCTGGTGCAACTGGCGCATTATCAATGTTGATGATTGCGAAACAACAAAAAAAGAATTTGATGTTAGTTCCAAGCTTAGCTTGGACTAACTATCAATCAATGGCTAAGACTTTTAATTATGATGTTGTAAACTATCCTAATCGTCCTTTGTCAGTTGATACAAGTATCTTTAGTAGTTATGAAAATATTTTTGTAATTATAAATACACCAGCATCAAATCCTGTTGGTAGTACATATACTAAAGAAGAACTTGATAAATTTATTGGTGAATTAGAAAAACATGATAATGTTAAAATTGTATTAGATTTAGCATATTACGATTTTTCTGCAAATCAATCTTTCTTATTAGAATATGGAAAAAATAAAAAGACATATTATTTAGTTTCATTATCTAAGACTCTTAGTATATATGGTTTAAGACTTGGAGCACTAGTTGCACCTGGTGAGGAAGATTTTATAATGTTTGCAAGAACTATTTGGAGTTCAACAAATAATCATGCAATTATGACTTTTAATGAAATCATGAAAGATGTCAAAGCTTTAAAACAAGAATCATTAAATAAAAAAGCTATTCTTGATAAAAGAGCTCATCTATTTATTAAATTATTAAATGAAAAGAATATTCCATATTATGAATTCCAAGAAGGATTTTTTGTAACTTTAAAAACTGATGATCCTGACAAAATGATTAGTTATTTATTAGATAAGCACATTTATACAACAAGAACTGGTGACGGTGTCCGTATTGCAATATGTGCTTTAACAGAAAAAGAAATAAAAATTCTAGCAAATTCATTAGAAGAATATCAAATCACTTGCAAAAGCAAGTAGATTATGTTATAATATTAAAGCACTGATAGAGATGTGCTTTAATTGCGGGTGTGGCGGAACTGGCAGACGCGCTAGACTTAGGATCTAGTTCCTCGGAGTGCAGGTTCGATTCCTGTCACCCGCACCATCATTTGGTCCCATGGTGTAGTGGTTAACATGCCAGTCTGTCACACTGGAGATCGCGAGTTCAAGTCTCGTTGGGACCGCCATTTGCGCCCATAGTTCAATTGGATAGAATACTTGACTACGGATCAAGGGGTTAGGGGTTCGA
>JAEIGA010008640.1_pt1 | contig 15431 bp, 14 predicted proteins | sample 9270691 | NCBI WGS metagenome assembly JAEIGA01 (sample SAMN17057246, study PRJNA624740) | gut metagenome | biome: biome; isolation source: fecal sample | host: Bos grunniens | place: China: Xizang | collected 2019
ACACTCCTCCTCGTTCAACATACGAGCAATATTCATCAACTCGGCAACGATAAGTAATACCAATGGCACAACTATCGACTCAGTATTCAACACGTATGCGCCACCCAAGCCGTCAGGTTGTAGCACACCACAAAATTCGCTAGCAACACTACTCTCCAATGCTCCAATATTCGATATAATCAAGCTACGGAGGCAGTAGGCCACAGCCATCACGCGGAGCATAACGACCGATGCACGAGTAAAAAAATCGCCTGTGCGGAAGCCGCGAATCGCCTGATATACTACAGCCAAGATCATGCCGATAAGGGTGATCGTTGCGACCATCAATACGTAGAGCAGCGCCATGCGCACATCAGCCATCGTAGAGTCTACTTTGAATCCGCCCTCGGTAGCGTAGATTATATATTGTGATGGCTCAACAACAACCGCAGGCTCGTCGGCAGTAGCCTCGCGGATAACGGTAGGAGTATAGAAACTCTGCTTGCCCTCGTCGAGCATATAACTCGGACGACTAACATTCATTGTGCCGACCAACGTAATGTTATTAGTCGAACGCCAATCTTCGTCGAAAACAACTCGCACGACAGAAAGTACCAAATCGGGTAGGAACAACAAGCACACTAAAACAAAGATTGCAACGACACGTCGTTGGGTGGATTTTGTGATTTTCATAACATAACGATTTTAATGGTTATAGTATTATTTCATTAATAAATTATCGTTTATCGTTATGCAAAGGTAGTAACTATTTCAGAAAATACAAATTATTTCGTAAAATATTTATCGTTTATCATTAAATTACTGCGATTATAACCGCGATAACCTCCTTTACCTTATATATAATAGGGTAGTTAGAGATATTTGAAATATAGATTATTTGACAATCAATTATGTAATTTGGTGCGTAGTCATATATGCGCTGAGACTCCTAATGTTTTCGTGTATTTTACATGTGTACTATGATACCGACAATTTTCTGTAGCTATAATGTGAGTTTTGTAGATGAGCAGCTATTTATTCAATTACTTATGAGCTAAGCAGTAGATCATTTTCGTATTTACATAAGTTCGGATGTCAGTAGCACTAACCTCTCATCCTTATTCGATTTAACATAATGTAAATATTATGCCAAATACTAAAGAGGGGGTGATAGCACTTCATCAATGCGATTTGTCAATACCTTATTATATATATAGAAACCGCAGCAAGCTAATTTTTGCGAAAAAAACATTGTACTCCGCAAAAGTTTACCTATTTTTGCTACTGCAAATACTATTTAACATGAATATGGATTTAACGCTATCTATAATAGCCCTCATAATGGGCTTCATTGGACTCCTGGGTGTCATTATTCCCGTGTTACCAGGAACAATCCTGTCGTACATAGGTCTGCTATGTGTATTCTTTACCACAAGTTCCTCAATTACATTGCTGCAACTCGTGGTATGTGGAGTCTTCTCTGTGCTTGCCATTCTGCTGGATTACCTTCTGCCGGGCTACTTCAGCAAGATGTTTGGCGGCACCAAGTATGGCATTACGGGTGCAACCATAGGCGCCATTGTGGGTATATTCTTCGGTTTTATAGGTATTATTCTTGGTCCATTTGTGGGCGCACTGCTCGGCGAGATGATGGGCGGCAAGAAGGATATATCACAGGCAATGAAGGTCGGTATGGGCTCTATGCTCGCTTTTTTTGCAGGTACGGGCGTAAAGCTCATAATCGGTGCCTATATCTTCTACTATATCGTAAAGGAATTTATAGTTGTAGTGCTCTAAAAATCAAGGAGTTTGTATTGCTCTCTTGTAGCATATATTGACATAATCTCCTCGAAGTGCCACCACTCATTGCGATATGGGTATAGCCCTGCCGCGTGCATAACCTCAATAAGCAGGATGCGATTTTGAGCCGCCTTGTGGCTTATAACACCTCGTTCTGCCATGTCGTTAATATAGGTGCGGTAAATGTCGGGCGTGCGTGTTCTTGGGTCGGCATTGTCTGGCGTGCCCTTTACAGATGCGGCTACGGTGAAGTCGTCAAATCCTGCGCCCATATCCAACGGCGTGCCATCAAGGGTTGCTATTGTGAGATCTACGGCAACGCCATAGTTGTGTCTGCCACCACGTGTGCCATCGGCGACAAATCGCTCGAACTCAGTGCCTTCAACGCTCTTGCGCATAGCACGTTGCACGCTTATTGGGCGCGCAGCATCGTAGATGAGAAGTGAGTATTCGGGATGTCGCTCCTGAAGGATTCGTTGTGCCTTGACTACCCTATTTGCAAAGTCTTGCTCGAGGTATGCCTTTTCGAGGCTACCATACATATCCACCCCCATAAAGTTATCTGTAGATGAGTATTTTAGGTCAACGAGGATGGTGCTGTCAAGCGTGGTGACGTCAACAAGATTGTACTTGCGCATCATCACATCGAAATCATCGGGCGACTGCAAGGCTGCTATTGAATATAATACAGAGATTAAAAGTTTGTACATAACTCAAATTTTATGCAAATATACATTTTTTAGTTATCTTTGCGCAACGATAATAACTAAAAACAGATAAACAATATGAAAAAGATTCTCTTTTTGTGCGGCATCATCGCTACCATATTCACTGCGTGTGAACTCCCTGGCGATGGCTCAGATGCAGCAGCATCAATCAAAATCACATCTAAGACAGACATCTCTGTGGGTAGTGGCAATGTTATGGGTATGATTACCTATGAGCTACTCAACCCCGTGGTAGGTGCTACAATTAAAGCAACAGCTAATGTGGAGTGGATTAACTCATTCGATTTTAGCACTATGGGTAAGATTGGATATAAGGTTGATGCTAACCCTACTTACGATGAGCGTAATGGTGTGATCACAGTTAGCTACAATGGCTATAATGTCGATTTAACACTCACACAGGCAGGCAAGGTGCGCCCTCAGGAGATTGCAATTGAGTGTCCCTACCTGCTTGGTCACTACTATGGTGATTATGCTGGATATAACTATAACTACTACCTCGTACTCTCGGAGAGTGATTACGATGCAAGTGGCTCATTCTATAGAGAGGGATATAAATTCTTCCTCGACATCTACTCAGAGGAGCGCCCTGAGGATTACAGCAACATCCGCGTGCCAAATGGTGTTTACACATTCAATCCCAATAACGATGGTACGGCTGGCACATTCCTGGAGTCGTTCAGCATCTATAAGGAGTATGACAATTCAGGCATGGAGGTTGGTGAGCGTCCATTCCAGGAGGGTGTTCTGACTGTTACGGATGACCTCGTGAAGTTGGAGGTTAAGTTTACTGACGAGGAGAATTTGTATGTTGTGACATATAGTGGTGGCTACAAAATGCAGGATCGTCGTAACGAGGCTGGTGGTATCTACTAAATATAATATGCCAAGTTAAATAAATTGAGGGGTTGTCCAGATGGATAACCCCTCAATTTATGTTATAGATAAGTATTGCTAAATCTCTGATAGCGAGACTATATTGTTTAATACAGCATATATGGTCAATCGACCAAGTGAGCGTGTTTTCAGTTTCTCGGAGATGTTGTTGCGGTGGAAAATAACCGTCGTGAGCGAGATGTTGAGTTTGTCGGCAATCTCCTTGTTGATATAGCCCTTAACAAGCAGTGCCAACACCTCCTTCTCTCGCTGAGATAGGAGCGACGCCTCTGAAGTAGTGTTGTGTGCTACCCTACATTCATGCTGCATCTTGTGGTGATGTCCTGTTGGGTGTCCCGCCTGATGGATATGCAGAATCTGGCGTACTATAGCCGACTCCGAAGCCGTAGCGTCGATGGTGCGTATGCCCGACTGCGCGAAAGGTGTGTTATCACCCTCGGTGATAACTATCGTGCGCCTTAGTAGCGGGTTGAACATCTCCATATTCGCAAAGAGCACCTTGGCAGAAACAAAGAGGTGTGCAACAGCGGGTGCTGCATCGTTGTACTCCTTGATATTATGGTAGCAGACAACATCAATACCAGGCGCAATGTCCGATATTAGGCTACGAAGCGTCATAGCCTCCAGCGTATTCTCTGATATGATTGCTATCTGTGGTATCATACTACCCTGCTTACTTACCAATATACACCTCCATCACACGGCCAGAGCCCTCAATGCTGATATCGCACATCTCGGCAGGGATAAGCACAACTTCACCCTCCTTCAGGCTCTCCGATACGCCATCAGCAACGATGGTCATATCTCCCTTAATAGCAATGTAGATAATGAATGAGTCGAGCATAGAACGGTCAAGCTCCTTACTCTCAGCCACATTGTGCATCACCATTGTGAAGTATGGCGACTCAATAACCTTGGCCTCGCCACCCTTAGCAAGATCATATTTGCGGTGCAAGAGGTCTGCGTCGGCCTCAAAGTCGATGGCATCAACAGCAAGTGCTGTGTGTAACTCGCGACCCTTGCCCTCAGCATCTACTCTATCCCAGTCGTAGATACGGTAGGTTACATCTGATGTCTGCTGCACCTCGACAACCTCGATGCCTGCGCCAAGTGCATGTACGGTACCTGCAGGAATGAAGAATACGTCACCAGGGTGCACCTCCACCTTGTTGAGAAGTGACTCCAGGCGCGACTCTGCAACTGCAGCAATATACTCTTCGCGTGTGATGGTGAGGTCCTTAAAGCCTAAATATATCGCAGCACCGGGTTTGCAGTCAACTACATACCATGCCTCGGTCTTGCCAAAGCTGTCGTGACGCTCCATGGCAAGCTCGTCATTAGGGTGCACCTGTACCGAGAGTTTATCGTTGCAGTCGAGATATTTTACCAACAATGGGAACTCCTCGCCATAGCGCTCGAAATTCTCCTCGCCAATAAGCTCACCCATATAGACCTCGATAATCTCATTAAGATCGTTGCCCTTGAGCATGCCGTTTGCAACTATAGATACATCGCCCTTAACGGATGACAGATCCCAACTCTCACCATATAGTTTATCCTTTGCAAGGCGTGCAGCAGCACTACCCTTCTTCTTGAGTATCGCCTGACCACCCCAGATGCGCTCCTTGATGCGGGGATTAAACTTTATTGGATATAACATAGCTTAACTGTTTTAGAATAAAGACTCTACAAATGTAACAACTTCATCAACATCGGGCATGAGTGAGAATACCTTGCTGGGCTTTAGGTGCCACATCTCGCGGCCACGCTTTGCGGCCTCCTCGCCTGCACCTGTAATGTTGAGCATGATGCATGCATCCTTGGCAATCTCGCCCGCATCAACCATCTTGATAAGCGATGCAAGTGCTACGCCCGCCGCAGGATGGATGTCGATACCCTCATGCTCCTTGAATAGCTTGCATGCGCGCTTCGACTGCGCATTCGTTGCTACAAGGATGTTGCCATCAGTAGCCTTGAGTGCATCATAAAGACCGCCAGCAACGCTATATGGAGGACGTCGGTTAGAGAGCACCTTCGCATCGATAAGTTCCGCATCGCGACGTGCCTTTTTTGCATCGTATGGGAGCAACTCTCGCGACTCGTGGCGCCATGCATCGTACATTGGTACAAATGGTGCATTCTGCGATACTATGAGTTTCATTAGGTTCGAACCATAGCGACCATCCTTGATAAGACGCATGTTAGCCTCCCATGCAGCAATAGCGCCAGTGCCACTGCCTACAGCCTGGAAGTAGTAGTCGGGAATACGACCAATGGTTGTCACTGCAGAGAGTACGGTAGTACCCATACCATCGCGGCGTGCGATATTCTTTGCGCCACCCTCGGCATAGAACTTCGATGATTTTAGCGCAATGTTCGACAGGTTGATAGCATCGAAGTAGTCACCACCCTTTTCGCATGAGATGAGCTTAACGCAGTCGTTGAGTGGCTCGCTGAACCACAATGCGCTGAGATTGTCGTGTGGCACGGCTAGCAACAGCTTTATGTTGTTGTCGGAACACACCTTGGCAAAGGCACGCGCAGTATTGCCTGCAGATGCAACGACCAATACACGATCCTCATTTTCATCAATACGGGCACATACGCTATATGCCTCAGTCTCCTTGAATGAGCATGTAGTCATGCGTGCGCCCTTTGCTGGGTAGTAACCATTGAGCGTGATCCACAAATTCTCCAAACCGAGATGCTTGGCAAGGGTCTCGCTCTTGTATGTTACGGGTGCTGATGAGCCAGTAAGGATGCGCTTTGCGGGGAGCCAGTCGCAGAATTTGTAGATGCCATAGCTCTCGGGCTTTAGTTCAAGCTGGTCCTTAGAGTAGTTTGCACGCACCAGTGAGGGCGATTTGTACTCAGCATCATCCAAAATCCATCCAGTGTCGTCGAACTCACGACCTGTTGCCACGCATGTCATCGTGTACTTCGTAGGCTTAAAATTCTCCATATCTTTGATTATATTCGTTTGCTACTTAATCTCTCTTTAACCGCACAAAAATACGCTATTTTTTTTAGAATATCAATAACTCTACGCCTCTATTGCTTACAGATTTTTATTTTAAGAAAAATATCCTTATCTTTGTGTGATATATACGACCTACCATTGTAGGATGATTAAAAAAACGAGATATTATGAAAAAGAGAAACTTAGTTATAGTAGTATTTATTGCCATCGTGCTTCTGATTGGCGGTGTTGTTGCAGCTTTATATTATGGTGGCAAGTCGGCAAAACAGACAGAGCAGGAGAAGTTGGTTGAACTTACAGATCCAATTGTACTATACGTTGATGTTAATCAGTTGGTGACAAAGAGTGCTATAAACGAGGTGCTTACAGAGTCTAATAGGTCTCTCATTGCAACGGCTATTGCTGGTGAGGCGGGCAAGCCTGATAGCGCGGATTACATCGCAGAGTTAATGACTAACCTCGATAATAGCGGTTTGAACACCAAGCAGCCAATATATGGCTATGGCAATCCAAATTCAGACGGAATTGACAATATGACCATTGTGGTAGAGGTTGCAGATGTTGATAGGCTCGATAGTTTTGTTGAGTTTATGATTGAGTCCTATGATGCTGAGCTTGGCATCGTGCGCGAGGGTAATATACGCAGTGTGGAGATTGATGGCGTTAAGATGCGCTACGACACCAAACGTTTCGTTTGTGTTGTGGGAGAAGATGTGGACGATGTGGTAATTAATGATGCTGTAAGCAGAGGCAAGGCCGATCTGTCTGCATATGCCAAGTATGATGTTGCGTGCAGCGTTCGACTTAAATTAACACTCGAATTAATGCGTGATAACGAGCAGAGTATCATAGATAGTTACGCAGAAGAACTTGCTGTGTGTACAAACGAGTGGGATCGTATTTGGCTTGAGGATAGCATGGCTACATCGCAGAGTAACATCGATAAAATCACAAAGATGTGCGAAATGTTGTCAGAGGATGCCATGGCTGTAATGGGCATCTCGTTTGAGGCGGGCAAGCTGGCGTTGGAGATGTCTGTCAATGGCCTTGACTCGGAGTTTAAGTTTGACCGCAAGGTAAATAACAACTATCTTGATTATGTCAGCGATGATGTATTGGCGGTTATGGACCTGGGTGTAAATGGCCAGGTGGTGTCAACGATGCTTGAGGATATGCTAACTACGGATATTGCCGATATGTTTGGCATAAGTCACAATGAGTACAACATCTACGTTGGCATTTTGTGTGACGCTATCAAGTCAATTGACGGAGATGTCGCACTTGCGCTAAACGATATCTCGGGCAACTATTACGGTGTAAATAGCGTCGAGGCTTTGCTTACAATGGATGTGAGTGATAACTACATTATATCAAACGTGGCGATGTTTGGTGAAGGCATGCTCAAGAAAAAGGATAACAACATATATAGCACTAAGTTGAGTAGCTTTAACTTAAGTATTGGTCAACCAGAAGATAGGCTCTTTGTTACTGTAAACATGGATTATGCAAAGAGTGATACTCCCGCATCTATCGCACGCTGGGCGGCAGATGTGGAGGATAGTTATGCATACATGCTTTTCGACGTAGATAATATTATGAACAATAGCTATGCGTCAACCCTCTATCGCAATGCGATGCGTAGTGTAGAGAAGCAGTATGCGCCATATGTGGATGGTTTGATTAAGTCTTGCAGCCATGTTTACGTTAATGTAAACACCCCCAACTCCATTGAGTTCGCATTGGTGTTTGACGACAGGCAGACAAACGCCCTCGAGCAGGTTGTTAGGGCTGTTGCTCCAATCGCAGTGGGCGAGACTATTCAGAATGTGTTGAGATAGTAAGATTTAGAGAAGTGAAGGAGATTAGATTAAAAGGCGTTGTGCCCGAAATATTTGCAAAACGTAACGATATCGTCTCGGATATTTGGAATTCTGATGTGGTATTCGAGTGTGGTAAGACATATCTGGTGGAGGCTGCATCTGGCACGGGTAAGTCGTCGCTGTGTAGCTATTTGTATGGTCAGCGTGGCGACTATCGTGGTGTTATTTCGTTTGATGGTGAGGATATTAGCCGTTATAACATCAACCAATGGTGTAGCATCAGACAGAGTAGTATAAGTATTCTGTTCCAGGATTTAAGGCTCTTTGGTGAGTTGACTGCACTGGAGAACATCGAGATTAAGAATCGCATTACGAACCACCGTGACACGAAGCAGATTGAGGCGTGGTTCGAGGAGTTGGGTATTGCAGATAAGCAGCATGCTCGTATCGATAAAATGTCGTATGGTCAGCAGCAGCGTGTGGCTCTTATTCGTGCCCTTTGTCAGCCCTGTGACTTTTTATTGTTGGATGAGCCAATCTCGCATCTTGACGAAAATAATAGCGATATCATGCGAGATATAATTCTTCGCGAGGCTGCATCATCAGGATTTGCTGTCGTTGCCACATCCATTGGTAAGCATATGAATATGAATTATGATAAAATCTTGCGCTTATGAGACTTATATGGAGACTTTTGCGTAAGCATATCAGCATATTTGAGTTAGTGGTATTCTTCGTTGCCAACCTCATCGGTATGGCAGTGATACTTGCTGGTGTTCAGCTATATAGCGACCTTAGTCCTATGCTTACGGGTGAGAAGTCGCTTATTGGCAACGACTATATGATTATCTCACGCCCCGTAGAGCGTGTGGGTGGCGAGACTCCAAAGATTACGGCAGCAGAGATTGAGGAGCTGCGAGCAGAGGAGTTCGTCGAAAACCTCGGAGCCTTCGCCTCGTCTAAGTTTAGGGTCGATGCGGGAATTGAGTTTATGGGTCAAAAGATGTCAACGATGATGTTCTTTGAGTCAGTCTCGGATGAGTTTATAGATGTTGATATCGATAGCTGGCACTATAATGTAGGTAATAGTGTTATCCCAATCATTCTGCCTCGAAACTATCTCAATCTGTATAACTTTGGATTCAGCCAAACACAAGGCTTGCCCAATATTACCGAGGAGATGATTAAACGTGTAGAGATTGATATTCGTATCAAAGGAAATGGCTACACGGATAACTATACGGGATATGTAGTTGGATTTTCGGATAGGTTGAACACTATCCTCGTTCCCATGTCGTTTATGGAGTGGGCTAACTCTCACTACTCTACTGGTGTGTCGGGCGATACGACACGTCTAATCCTTGAGGTTCAGAACCCAAGCGACCCTCAGGTTGTGGAGTATATGGAGAGTCATGGCTTTGTCGCTGAGGATAAGCCTTCAGAGAGCAGTAAGGCCCTTTTCCTGCTTCAAGTATGCATGGCGATTATCATCTGTATAGGCGCTATTTTCAGCCTGTTATCAATGATTATCTTAACTTTGAGCATCTACTTGTTGTTGCAGAAGAATGTGGATAAATTGGAGAACCTTGTGCTTATAGGATATAAACCACTATATATCGCTATACCATACATACTTATGACCGTTATACTCAACATAAGTATATTTGTCATAAGCGTTATTGCTGTCATGTATGCGCAGAGTGAATATATGGGTTATCTTGGAGGTATGTTTGGTGTAGAACTCGATGCTTCACCCGTGTCTGCCATCGTAGCTGGTGCAGTGCTAACACTCGCAATTATTCTCTTTAACTTCTTTATCGTCTATCGCAAGATAGCTGAAATATCGCGTAAGAGATGTTGATACGTTTAGCAACCATAGACGATGTAATGGCGATAATGAGCATTGTCCGCAGCGCCCAGCAGGCGTTGAAGGAGCTCGGTATCGATCAGTGGCAGAATGGCTACCCCAGTGTCGAGGTTGTATGTGACGACATATCTCGCGGTGTGGGTTATGTGGCATGCGCGGAGGATGGTGCAGTTGTAGGCTATGAGGCCGTAGTGCTTACGGGTGAAGAGGCCTATGAGCAGATAGCGGATAGCGACTGGAATACCCCTAACCGTTACGTTGTGGTGCACCGTCTGTGTGTTATGGGTGATGCTCGACGTTCGGGTGTAGCTATGGAGCTGATGTTATTCGCATGTAAGCATGCACAACAATATGATATTCACGCCTTTCGCATAGATACACACAAAGGCAATGTGCGCATGTTGTCGCTACTTCATAAACTCGGTTTTAAACGTGTCGGCGTAGTGCAATATGACAGCGGTGAGCGTGAGGCTTTCGACCTTGAATTAACAATAAATAACATAATATAACTACCTTACAAATGGCAAGTTATCTACAAGTAGAAAATATATCAAAGTCATACGGCGACAGAGTGCTTTTCAGCAATATCAGCTTCAATATAAATGAGGGTGATAAGATTGCGCTTGTCGCACCAAACGGAACGGGTAAATCATCGCTACTGAAGATATTGGCAGGCATTGAACACTCGGATCGTGGCGGTGAAGTTAAGTTCATGCGTGATATTCGCGTGGCTTTTCTCGACCAGAATACGGAATTCAATCCAAAGAATACGATATTTGAGGAGGTGTACTCACGAATGAGTAACCTCTCACCTGCATTGATGGAGTATGAAAAGGCGGTTGAGAGTGGTGATGCAAAGCGTCTTGAGCAGGCAATCGCCGCTATGGATGCTACGGACGGATGGTCAATTGAACAGAATATACGTCAGGTACTTACATCGCTTCACCTCATGCGAATTAATCAGCCAATGAGCGAGCTGTCGGGAGGTGAGGCCAAGCGTGTGGCATTGGCGTGTATGATGCTTCAGAATGCCGATTTCCTTATCATGGATGAGCCTACCAACCATCTCGATATAGATATCATCGAGTATCTGGAGGGATATCTTCAGCGTTCACGCTGCACGCTGCTTATGGTTACGCACGACCGCTACTTCCTTGACCGCGTGTGCAATACCATTATGGAGATTGATCGTGGTGGCTTGTACACATACCGCGGTAACTACACTGAATATCTTGAGAAGCGTGAGGAGCGATATACAAATATGCAGGCAGAGATTGATAAGTCGCGTAACCTTATGCGTCGCGAGCTCGAGTGGATACGAAGCACGCCACAGGCTCGTACGGGCAAGGCGCGCTATCGCATAAATGCCTTCTACGACCTCAAAGAGAGGGCCTCTGTAAGTGTTGCGACATCAAATGTAGAGATTGATGTTGCTACATCGCGTCTTGGTCGTAAGATAATTGACTGCATGGATGTAGATCTCTCTTTTGAGGGACGCAAGATGCTCGATAAGTTTTCGTATAAGTTTACGCGAGGCGAGCGCATTGGTATCGTGGGTCGCAATGGCGTGGGTAAAACCACCTTCCTGAACCTTATGGCAAATGTCATAACGCCAGATTCTGGTGTTATTGAACATGGCGAGACGCTTCGTATTGGTTACTACTCTCAGCGCGGCATCATGTTCAAGCCAGGACAGACCGTATTGGAGTGTGTGCAGGATATAGCAGAGGAGGTTAAGACTTCCGACGGCCATGCTATCTCCGCAACGACTTACCTCAATCGTTTTCTGTTTCCTCATGATACGTTCAACAAGCGTGTTGACATTCTGAGTGGTGGTGAGCAGCGCCGTCTATACTTGCTGACGGTGCTTATGCGTAATCCTAACATGCTTATCCTTGATGAGCCTACTAACGATCTAGATATCATGACTTTGAACGTCTTGGAGGAGTATTTGCAAGAATTTAAGGGTTGTCTTCTAATCGTATCACATGACCGTTATTTTCTTGATAAGAGTGTCGATCATATCTTTGTATTCGAGGGCGATGGACGCATTAAGGATTTCGTAGGAAAGTATAGCGAGTATCGCGAATATATGAAAGAGAAGGAGGATGAGGAGCGTGCTAAGCAGCGTGTTGCGACACCTGCAAAGCCACAGCAACAACGTACGCACGATACCTCAAAACGCAAACTTTCGTATAAGGAGCAGCGCGAGTTGGAGCAGATTGAGGCGGACCTCGCAACACATAGCGCAGAGCGTGCAGGGTTGGAGGCGGAGCTCTCGTCGGGCACACTGCCCTATGACCGCATCACCGGGATATCAAAGCGTATCGAGGAGCTCGTGTCGTTGATCGATGAGAAAGAGATGCGTTGGTTGGAGCTAAACGAATAGTTTAATTAGGATTATATAACTTGATAAATAGCAGATGCTGCCGTAGTGGTAGCATCTGTTGTTATTTATGCTTGTAACCACTTGTACTTTGCTACGCTATATATGGGTACAAAGGGTAGGATTAGGGGTGTATGCTTGATGTAGGCTTGGAACTCGGGGTCGTTGCCATAGACCTCTGTCTGGCGCATCTCAAGACGACGGGCTCCGCTGAACATTACATAGATAATACCGATATATCCCAATGCTGCAACAACCCACTGCCATGCTGTGCAGCGAGCGCCAAAGCAAACAATAAAACTGCCCGTCCACATCACTACCTCACCGAAGTAGTTTGGACAGCGGACAATGCGATACAGACCATGGCTAACAAAGCGGTTGGGGTTGACCTTCTTGGCAGCACTCTTCTGGGCATCTGCCACCATCTCAATCACAACGCCCACGGCTGCCACCACTGCACCAATCCACATCCACCACTCATTGACCGCAGCACCCTCTGAGAGGTTTGTAAGGTAGAATGTGACGGGACTAATCTGACCTACATAGAGCAATGCACACGATGTCCATATCGCGAGCATAACAAATATGGGCTTACGCTTTGATACCTCAGGCTGATATAGTATCTTTTTGTACGATGCAGACTTACGCTCGCGAATAAGCAGATATGTCGCAAGGCGTATGCCATAGATGAATAGCACTCCGAGGAGGATTGCCGATGGGATGGTTAGGCTATCGCGGAATATGATGGCTGTGGCCGCAGCAAGTGCCGAAATAGATAGTCCGTAGCCGATGCTGAAGAAGTAGATAAAGTAGATCCAGCCTACTGCTGAAATGGCAAGGGAGATTGCCAAAAGTATCCATAAATGCTCCATGATGGTTAAACTGTTTTTTGTTTATCTATTATGGAGCATATCATATTCCGAGCCGCAACTACTTGTTGGTGTGGGTAAAGCTAAAATATTTTGCCGCCAGGAAGCTATATGCTGCAACGATAGTTGTCGTAAGCATCTTTGCAATCGTTGGCCACACATAGCACAAGTCAACAAACAGCTTCATAAGGATGAAGTTTAGCAATATTGAGCCCACGACGGAGAGTGCATAGCGAAACAACTGCTTCCTTGTGCGCTGCTGTGTTGAGCGAAAAGCCACATAGCGATTAAGCAGAAATCCTGTAAAAAAGGTTATTGGAAAGACAACAATCAACGCTGCGATGTGTGGCGAAATGACTACAACGCCCAAATCGACATTATGCTCACAGATCAAGTAGTGGTATGTCAGGAAGTACCACACCGTATCGAGAGCCATATTGGTAGCGCCACATAGGCAATATCCGAAAGTATCACGCGAAATGATACGCTCTAATGGTTTGATATAGAGCGTATCAATTATAGATGTGAGTAATCGGACTATGGTCATGTCTATCTGTACTCTTTAGGTGTGAATATCCACGCCTCACCAAAATTTTTGTGATACTTGCGCATATACTGCACACAATCATCACGATCACTGCTACCATAAATGGCAACAGCGTACATTTTGCCAAGTGTGATAATCTTGCAATGGATGTCGGAATGTCTCTTGATAATTGTTGCTGCAGCATTTTCGGCATTGCTCATTGTTGAGTAGCTACCCGCAACAACCCAGTGGTGGATATCATCGCGCATAGTCCAGTTGTCGGCAACAGCCGGAACCTCATTGCTCTCATCTTCAACCACATTCTGAGTGGTGATATCCTCCTCTGTATTTGTTGTTGGTTCATCAGGAATAACATCCTCTGCTACAGGTTCTTCAATAACGTTTATTGCAGTTGTTTCTATCTGCTCAGTAGTAGCATTCGCAGACTTGTCAAACATTGCAGAGATGTCAATATTAAATATTGCAGCAATAGAAACGATCAAGGCAATAACACTCAGGACAAGTCCCATCCACAACATCGCACGGCTCTTTCTCTTTCGCACAATATTGACGTGTGTAGCACTTGTGCCATTAAGCATTGCAATAAGTTCTTTGTCCGTATCAAAGCTCTTATTACGCAATACACCCACGCCCTCAATAGTGAGTGTTGAACCACTGCGCACCTTCTCCAGCCATCGAGAGTAGATGTCCTCTGCTGTAGATGTGTCAACGGCTCCTGCGGCAGCAATGGCATCCACAATCGAGCATCCCGCGGTGCGCGATGAGAACTCTATGGTTAATCGTGGCGCAGTAACGACATCTCTTGACGACATCGACGCAGCATGACGCACCAACGAAAGAGAGCCAACACCTGGAAATGTGACCTCTCGCTCTGTAATAAGCCTATTGTATATAATCTTGTTTACCTCGTTTACCATTATTTCTTCGCTCCCTTACGCTTTAACTCCTTGGCATACTCTCTGTTTGCATGTGCCACCACAGCATTAACGTCGGTTACCTCGGGACGCTTATATGCACGGATAATCATATAGATACCAAGGATAATGAATGGGATGCTCAACATCTGCCCCATGTCGAGAGGAAGGCCCTCCTCGAATGCCACCTGACGCTCCTTGAAGAACTCAATAAAGAAGCGAGTAAGGAAGATGCCGATCATTGCGACACCAAACAGAAGACCTGGGCGACGACGACCAAGATCCCTCTTGTAATACAACCAAAAAATAAGGGCGAAGGTTATAATGTAGCATAATGCCTCATAAATCTGCGCAGGATGACGTGCAGGAATATCTGCAATTGATGCAATAAATCTGTCGTCAAAGCAGCGAGGAAACTTAACTCCCCAAGGCATATCTGTTGGCAAGCCAACAATCTCTGAATTAAACAGATTGCCCAAACGAATTACAGCACCACTTAATGGTGCAACAATGGCAATACGATCGAAACCCCATATAAGTGGCAGATGGTTACGCTTGGTAAAGAACCAAATACCGAGGAAGATACCAATGGTTGCTCCATGACTTGCCATACCACCATCGCGTATGCCGGTGATGATCTTCCA
>JAEIGA010008641.1_pt1 | contig 15429 bp, 9 predicted proteins | sample 9270691 | NCBI WGS metagenome assembly JAEIGA01 (sample SAMN17057246, study PRJNA624740) | gut metagenome | biome: biome; isolation source: fecal sample | host: Bos grunniens | place: China: Xizang | collected 2019
ACTCCATGAGGGCCATCCGGAACTGAGAATACCCCTTGCAGCTTAGCACCAAGGTCGTTGTTACCATCCTCAGGTCTATCGATACCTATCGTCCATGCCACTCCGGAAGGATTCTTTCCATCACAGAAAATCTCGCCTATATTTACCATCATATCCCTGACTCCGATAGAGTAGAGATATCTTGCAACCAAGTCACAGCTATACCCCTGGGCTATGGCGTTGTAATTAAGTTGAGGATAAGCGGAGCCTTGCTGTCCGACATATATAGATTCCGGTTCCACATCAGTGCCTATAAGATCAGATATCGTCTCACGACAAAGCCCCATTCCACAAAGACTCCTGACAGAATCTATCTGCCGAGCAGACGGAAACGCACCGCTCTTGAAGCCGAATCCCCACATGTCATATAAAGGTGCGGAACTTACATCCACAGCGCCTCCAGTCTCTTCCCACACTTCATGTCCCATGGAATATATCTCAGCAAACATTTCGTCAACGACAACGTTTTCACCGGCATTGAAACGGCTTAGAACGGAATTCTTATTATATCCTGACAGAGTGTAATCTATCTTTCGAAGGATACTTTCGACAGAGTCCCTTATCTCCACAGGGTCCTTGTCCAGGCCCGCGGTATTGAATGTTACGGAATAGGTTCCGCCCTGGGCGTAGCCCTCTATTCTGACATAACCGCTGCGTTTTGTGCATGAAAGCGACACCAGAGTCATGGCGGCTAAAAAGAATATGCTGATTTTACGTTTCATTATCCTACGTATATTCACTACAGGCAAAGTATTTGCTCATGAAATATAATTGCACAAAGTTAGCGGTTTTTACTATATTTGCAGAATTATTCGATTAAATGAACCAGAAATGAGGTATCGCAAACTGAACACTCTTATATTCGCAATAGCTGCGTCCTTATGCATCATATCATGCAAGAAAGATGACGAGTCAAAAGTAACCCCGTCTCTCAAAGGAACATTGTCATTTACAGCATCTATTCCGGAATACGTGCTTCCGAACACTACCGTGACTCTGACCCCAGCAGGAGTAGAACATCCTGACGGAGAAGAACTCGGATATTATTGGAAGGTTACTCCTACAAGGCCTAAGGCTGACACCACAAGATATCAGAACGGACTTGACAAGCAAGGTAATCCTTCCGATGGTTCCTTCACATTCACATTCTCGGACACGCTCCAGACATGTACCATCACCGGATATGCTTTTGCCAAGGGATATACATACTCATCAAAATCAGTTGACTGCACCGTAGTTGAAGGTGGAATTGACAGATCCATTACAAATCTCAACCTCAACGGCAAGCCATCGATTACCGTAGATGGCATACAATATCCTTATGTCACCATCGGCGGCCTTGACTGGCTATGTAGAAACATCTCAGACAAGAGTGCAGGTGCGGCATACAAGAACAGCGAGGTAATGAGCGATGTGTTCGGAAGATATTACTCATTCGAAGAAGCTCAGACAATCTGCCCTGAAGGATGGAGACTGCCTACAGATGCGGAATGGAGTGCAGCAGCGGAGGAATACGATAACAATATTGCCGCATTGATGGGCAACGCATATTTCAACGGCAATCTTATGTGGGAATACTGGCCTGCAGTAGGGGAAATCACTAACGCATCGGGACTCTCTATGATCCCTGCAGGATACGCGATGCTCAGCGGCAAAGCGTCTGACGGTTCATATCCTAACGCTCAGTTCCAGGGAAATAATCAGTATGCTATATTCTGGACAGCAGACACTGCCGAAGAAGAAGGAATGGCATATTACAGATACATCATCTGCGACCAGCCGGAGTTCATGCTCGGAAAAGGAGACATAACTTCGTTCGGAGCGACAGTACGCTGCGTAAGATAAGGACTACAATTCAGTTACAATCCAATCGGAACCGAAATTGACCTGAGGACGGAAATCTTCCTCAGGTTTTATTTTTGACTTTGTCATGGATAGAATCCTGATATCCATCTTCAGTCCGTCCTGCAGGGCAAACGAAGCCGAGACAGGATTTCCGTCGGCATCGAAGACAAAATCAGAAGACGTGGGATCCAGAAATGCACTTACTCCGACCGCCTGCTCTACGTAGACTTCCTTCGCCGAAGTATCAACAGTCCACACCTTGGAGCCATCGCAGTATACCTGAAGGCCGTCCGCTGACATCATATAGGCATTGCCTTGAATCATGACATCAGCATTACCCTCGACACGCGTCTGGGATACATACATTGAATATGTACATTTGAAGGTGACACAAGAATCAGATATCGCAGCACGCAGCCTCTCCAAGGCCGCATGCTGCGTCTGTTGTGCAGCTGCCGATGCGACAATGAACATCGCAGCCATTATTATCAGGATTCGTCTCATCTTATCTGTTAAGGTAAGGAGCTATGACCTCTTCAAGTTCATCCAGAGTAGACACAAGTACCTGTCGAGGCTTCGATCCCTCCTGCGGTCCTACGATTCCGGCCTGCTCCAGCTGGTCCATAACCCTACCTGCCCTTGCATATCCCATGCCTAGCTTACGCTGGAGGTCTGAAGTAGAACCTTTCTGAGAGAGAACAACAGTACGGGCCGCCTCTTCAAATTCGGAATCAAGACTCTGGATATCAAGGCTTCCACCTGCAGGACTTCCATCAGGGGACTCAGGCATAGGCAGATAGAACGGAGTATTGTAGCACTGGCCGAACTTGGTCTGATTTCCTATGAATCTGGTCACACGATTGATTTCTTCCATACTGATGTAGGCGCACTGGATACGTTCTACCTTAACTCCAGCATAGTACAGCATATCACCCTTTCCAATCAGATTTTCTGCACCGACAGCGTCAAGGATTGTCCTTGAATCCACACCCGAAAGTACTCTGAAGGCAATTCGTGTCGGGAAGTTGGCCTTGATAAGACCTGTAATGACATTGACTGACGGGCGCTGTGTAGCTATGATCACATGTATTCCTGCTGCCCTACCCTTCTGGGCCAGACGGATGATTGCCGCCTCAATATTCTTGGCCGACTTCTTATCATCCGGAGACGAGCCGCCTGCCATAATCAGATCGGCATACTCATCCACAACCACCACCAGGTAAGGCAGATATCTATGTCCCTCAGTCGGAAGAAGATATCTGTCCTTATACTTCTCGTTATAAAGCTTGAAGTCATTTACGCCACCTTTTGCGAGAAGTTCATATCTCTCGTCCATCTCGATGCATAGAGAGCTGAGCACCTGCTCCGCATCCTTTGCCTTCTTAACGATTGCCTTTCTCTTTTCTTCCTCCTCGTCGGCCGCAGTCGGAAGTACAGCAAGATAATGTTTCAGAAGCGGGTTATATGGAGTAAACTCCACTGTCTTAGGGTCTATGAAGACGAACTTGAGTTCGGATGGATGTTTAGAATACAACAAAGACGAAATTATCACATTAAGTCCCACGGACTTTCCCTGCTTTGTAGCACCTGCCACCAGAAGATGCGGAGCGTCTGTCAAGTCAAATGTCTTTACCTTCTGCGCGAGGGTCGAGTATCCGATGGCGATAGGCAGCTCTGCCTTGCTGTTTCGGAAAGAATCGTCATTGAGCATTGACTTCAAAGGAACGATAGAAGGTGTGCTGTTTGGAACTTCGATACCCACACATCCCGGGAGGGTTACGACTCGTACGCCACCAACTTCAAGAGCCATTGCAATCTCTCTATGGACACTCTCGATCGAAGCGACCTTCATTCCTGGAGCCAGAACTATCTTATATAATGTCACCGTAGGTCCTACAACCGCTGTAACCTTCTCAACTTCAATCTTATAGTTCTTCAATGTAGTACGGATCACCATGTTGTTCTTATCAAGTTCCGCCTGACTGACAACATGCTGCTGTCCTGTGTAATCATGAAGAAGGTCCAGCGAAGGAAACTCATACCTGCTGAGTTCATCACGGTTATCTATCCTGGGAAGGTCCTCTACTACAGGTACGACAACCTCACCTCTGATGACTTCCATATCCTCACCGGCTGATTCCTCATGTTCTTCTGGTACGACGGCAAGCTCCGGTGTTTCCTCGGGCTCCACAACTTCAGGCGCCTCAATATCCTCTTCCAATTCTTCATCCACCACATCATCCTCCTGAAGTTCCTCTATACCCTCTTCCTGCGCTTCTTCCTCTTGAACCTCCATTTCCTCTTCCTCACACTCAAACTCTTCTTCCTCTGCTTCTTCAACCACCTCGGTCTTTGCTTCCTGCTCCGGTCTGCCTTCACCAGTCAGAGCAAACCAACGGGCAAATCTTCCGCTGGCAAAAAGCAGCCAGACAACTGCAAGAGCAATAACTATGAGTACAGGCACTACCGGGCCAAGGAGATTTGTAAGAGAGGCCATCACAGAACGGCCTGCATCTCCTCCCAGTCCTCCGTCAAAAAGTCTTACAGAACCGAAAAGAGACAAGGCCATCGAAAGGATGAAGGCACCGCTGACTGAAAGGAATGTCAATCTCATCAGACCGATATGCCTCTGCCAGAAAAACAGCCTGTAAGCTGCTGCTCCAAGAAGGAAAACAAATACAAAGCTCGCAAGGCCCAGCATGTCAGAGACGAGGAAATGGCTCCACAGGTAGCCTAATTTGCCACCCATGTTGCTGACATCCACCCCCTTGCTCATCCTTCCTGCATTCATGAGCAGGTCTTTGTCCACAGACCATGTGAACAGGTATGACAGCATGGACACAAATGTGAACAATGCCACCAGCATGACCAGCCCGCCTGCACATTTGATCAGGATAGACTTGAGTTCCGGATCCATTTCCTTGAAGAAAGTGAAGAATGTTCTCTTCTTCAGGGTCTTTGTCTTTTTCTTCTGCGCCATATTACTTGTTCTGCTTCCTCATTTTCTGATTACCCTTATGCCACTTTCCCTGCTTCTGCTGACCTCCCGGTCTGGCAAACGCGGTTCCCGACTCCAATCTTGACAACTGGAGTCCTTCCGGTACCTTTATCCTGAAATCAGACAGTTTCTCAATATCCTGAAAAATTGTCTCATCAGTCACAGAATCCTTATTCCATATAAGGTACTGCTGCCTCATATAAGTCGCCAGAGTGCGAATCATCGAAATCTTCTGTTCGCCATCATCCATGCAGGCAATCATATCAATGAAGTTCTCGATATTTCTGCCATAATGACTAGCCTTAACGGGTTTACGAGGGACAGAGACCATCATGGGCTTCTCTTGAAGACTCTCCGGCGCCGGAGCCGGATATGGAGAATCCACGTCAAGATTGAAACCAGATATGATATGGAGGTGGTCCCAAAGCTTCTGCTCATAGTTATCCTGAAGGTGGACCGCAGGATTTATAATCTCCATTACCTTTACAATGGCACGAGCCTGCTCATTTCTTTTCTGACGGTCTTCAATGGTCTTGAGATAATCGACCATCTTCTGGACATTACGTCCATACTCCGGTATATATAACCTCACACGCTCTGTATTATACAGAAGCTTGCAGGTGTCTACTTCTTTGTTTTCCATAATATCTGAAAGTTATTCATGCAACTTGCAAATATACAAATTTATATTCAGATAACCTTGTATTCACCGGTCTGTACATACCACAAGACTGCCGTGACTTCAGCGTATCCCATACGATGCCATATATCCGAATATATCTTCATCTGACGCTCGTATTTATTATGATGCACACCGAACTTATAGTCTATGACAAGGACTCTGTCATCTGCAATAACCACTCTGTCCGGACGATACACCTGTCCGTCTGAGTCGATTATATCTGTCTCCAGGAGCACCTGCGCATGCTCTTCAGGAAACCATCCCAGAGATTGCACCTGTGCAATCCTGGTTCGAAGAAGTTCCTTGGCCCGACACGCCTGTTCAGCAGTAAGTTCTCCCGCTGCCACGGCATTGTCAACAGATTCATCAATATCATCAGCTACCCTGATATGAGCGAGGATATCATGCAGGACCACTCCTTTGATACGGTTGGAAGCTTCCACACCGGCCGCCCCGTCCTCTGCAAAGAAGTCCAAAGCATCTGCGGAAAACTTCAATCGGCCTCTTTCCCGTATATCTCCTTCGTCAGAAAGTTCAGTGTTCAATGCATACGAAGGATAGATGTCACCACCACAAATCGGGAATCTTACATACCCTGTTTCCTCTGATTTTCTCATCGCATTGAAATCAACAAGCGAACCGATATCAAATCGGACGGCACCTTCATCCGCAGTCTTTCTTATGTTCTGCACCTTGCCTGACATTGCTACAAACCAGTAAAGTATCTGAGAAAAGTCAGTAAAGTCCGGCTTCCAGCTCTCGGATCCGGAATCTGCAAGATTGCCCATGCACTTCACTGATGGCATCGCAGCAATGACATGCATGCCAAGTGCCGCACGCGTCATCGCAACGTAAATCGTATTGATATTATCTACCTGCTGCAGTATGTTTTCCTTCTTATAGTGGTCTGCAAACAGCGTTGACTCAGAAGACCTGGACAGCATGACATCATATACTCCCTCGGCAACTCCCTCAAGAGGAGTATCAGATAAATCCGGGGCGCACCACCTGCTGTCCGGCTTGAAAAGTCCGATACTCTCTGCGAAAGGAATTATCACATATGGAAAATCCAGTCCCTTGGACTTATGTATGGTCATCACCCTGACACTTTCTCCCGAAGACGGAGAACTTATCGACGGATCTTCACTTTCCCAATATTTAAGGAAACCTCGCAGATTGTTACCTTCAGAGGCGACATATTCATGAAGATGATCCATGAAAGACTGGAGATGCAGGATCTCGCCGTCCATCACTCCATCAGCATCCCCCTTCTTCAGTTCGCGCACCAAGGCCTCCGCCATATCGACAAGGGAAGTACAGCCACCAGGCACCGCCACATCAAGAGATTCGGCAAGATATCCTCCCACGGTATCTGCTGGATTGTCAACAAGGGACATAAGCGACACAAGGCGGCGCACGGTCACCGAGCGCTTGACCTTCAGCGAATCATCAGTTATCACCGTTATGCCATTGTCGATCAGATATGAAGCCACGCTCTGACCTGCCGCATTGCTACGCACCAGCACGGCGATATCCGACAGACGCGCTCCGGAAGAACAGGCTTCCATCACGCTATCCAACACTTTCTGGAGTTCATCTTCCTTAGGACAGAAAGTCACGCTTACACTGCCATCAGCCTTATCTTTCTTTGCAACCTTCTGGACGACATCAGCATATATTCCCGACATATACCCATCACCTCCATTCATCCGGTCCAGAATTTCCGCGGCAGCCTTGAAGTATGCATTGTTGAACTCCACAACATTGGACAAACTTCGATAATTTGTATCAAGGACCTCTTCATTGAACTCAGGAAACTCTGCAGGAACAGTACTGTCAAGCAGTTTCCAGTCCGAGCCTCTCCACCTGTAGATACTTTGTTTTACATCACCTACAATCAGATTTTCATTACCCTGGGCTTCACTGTTGTGCAGCAACGGACTGAAATTGCTCCACTGCACCGATGAGGTATCCTGGAACTCATCAAGAAGGAAATGGTCGAATCGTACTCCTATCTTCTCATAAATGAAAGGTGCATCTGACCCATCGATGATACCTTTGAGAATAGTGTTGGAATCATCTATGCAAAGTACATTCTTTTCCCTCATCAGGTCATTGAAGGCATCAGAAAGTTCCCTTGCCACACCAAGTCCATATATCTGGTCATCAAGGATACATGCCGTCGAATATATCTGATAATCCTTTGCCCAAAGGTCACAGAAATCCTGCAACGGCTCCTCAAGCGCAGGATACACCTTAGGCAGAAGCACCTTCGCCTTGCCTGCAGCAAACCAGAGCTCATGATCTGGAGCCTTCTCCATGAACGAGGCTGTAGGAGGGGCTATCTGCTCATGATCGTTCAAGCATGCATATTTCAGAAGCGCCTTCATGAAACCTCTGAAGCTGTCCTTCGGGTCCACCTGGGCAATCTTCAGGACATCAACAGCTTGCAAGGCTGTTTCACGTACTCTTGTCCTGAAATCGGCAATTATCGTCCTGCATGCGCTCCTTATATCCGTCAGAGCCTGTTGAGAGTATGCCAGATGCTCGTCCACACCAGCCTTCGCCATTTCTTCCTCACGTTGTGCCGACTTCAGACGGAGCGCCATTTTCAGAAGGTTAGCATCAGTGCTGTACCTGCCGCCCTGCTCGATCTGTTCGAGCACATTGTCCGTCAGCCATGACAGAAGTCCTGTATCATCCTGAGTCAGCGAATCAAGGACACGGTCGACACTCTCGGCTACAAGCGACTCCTTGTCGAGTTCCACCTGATATGAAGCAAACTGACCTATCTCACGCGAAAAGGCTTTCAGGGTCTGTTGGAAGAACCTGTCTATAGTGCTCACGGCAAATGCACTGTAATCGTGAAGTATATCCCGCAGAACAGCTGCCGAACGGCTGCTCAATTCGTCATCATCAGAAAAAAGATCCGGTACGAAGCAGTCATGATAATCAGACGAAGCAGGAACTGTCGCCAAGATGTGCAGTTCCTTAAGTATTCTGCTTTTCATTTCCTCGGTTGCCTTGTTTGTAAAGGTCACAGCCAGAATATGCCTGTAGGCATACCTGTCCTCATTCCTGAGAAGCAGACTTATATATGTCTTTGCGAGGTTATAGGTCTTACCTGAACCTGCAGATGCCTTCATTATCCTTATCATAATCTATCTGCCACAAATCGTCTTGAAATCACAATATCCGCACACATGCTCATCAGTTGTTCTTCGGAAGTTGACTCCTGAGTCACACATTTCATCAAGCAATATCTTCAGTTTATCTGAAACAGAGTCAAAGAAGGTCGCGTTTACCGGCACAGCTTCCGGAAGCTCTCCAAAAAGACGCGACGTCGAGTAGACACAATTATAAAGTTTCCTTCCCTTCAGTTCCTCCCTATCCTTTACAAGCAGATCATATACATAGAACTGAAGGGCAATCTTAGGCCTGTCCTTTATGTCAGGCTCGAATATCTTAAGAGCAATATCCTCAGCGTTGCCATCATTTATGAATATGTCGTCATCCAGCACCCTGCCTGTCTTATAGTCGACAACCCTGACTTCGTCAGTTCCGAAAGCATCCAGCCTGTCAATGAAGCCCTTGAACCTGAATCCATGGAACATTCCTCCGACCCTCAGTTCACGGCCAAGAATCTCGAAAGACTCCTTCCCGCTGTTCCTGAGGATCTCAAGATCGCTCCGCAGGGTCTTGATGACGTAACGTACAATGACATCGGTGACAACCAGGTTGCGTCCAGTCACTTCCATGACATTCAGTTCATGCTCTATCAGCGCACGTACCTTATCCCTGATGGAATTTTCTCTCTCCAGCCAGCCCTGTATATATTTCATCGTTATATTCCTGAGAGGGACACCGCATTTTCCGGAGCCCGACCCGTCAAAGAAGAATTCCGGAGACATGGCTTCCTCCGACGTATACAGCGAACGCATGACTTCATGAAAGATCGTTCCGAACATGCCAGCATCCAGACTTTCGGAAATCTCTTCCTCACGCTCAAGTCCTTTGATCACAGCATAATAAAACTTTGCAGGACAGGCCAGATAGTTCTGTACTGAGGTTGCAGAGAGCACTGTTTCCTTTATCTTTCTTATATCATCATCCGTCTTGAGAATCTCCGGCAGCTGTGCCGTCTTCATGTTGTCTATCTGTACTGCATACCTGTTCAGCGGGATACCGAAATGATACTCAAGCTGCTTGATATATCGGCTCTCTTCTCCTGACTTCAGCCCTTCCGCACGGGAATCCACCATCAGCCATACGTTCTCGGCCCGGGATATCATCCTGTAGAAATAATATGCCCAGATCGCATCCTGGAACTCATATGTAGGCATACCGAAACCCTTCCTCAACTCCGGAGGAACAAACGACGAGCTGACGCTCCTATGCGGGAAGACACCTTCGTTGGAAGACATTATTATCAGATTGCTGAAGTCGAGCGCCCTTGTCTCCAAAGGTCCCATGATCTGCAGTCCTTTAAGAGGCTCTCCTCTAAAAGGCACAGAAGTCATGCCCAACAGCTGGGTCAGCAGCCTGACATAGGTCAATGGGAGGATCTGCATATCCATCAGACTGTCCTGCAACTTGTTTATGCCCTTATAAAATTCCTTGGCATATTCCAGCTCCAACGCCAATTGCTGATCGGACGCCGCCCTGGCCGCGACGGCCGTTATCACGTCCTGCTGATATGAAGCAAAGGCGGCAATCTGCTCCCTCTCCTTTGATTTAGGATCGGTAATGACAGGTCTGAAAACAACATCCATCAGCGGAGTACCAGACAGGTCATCCTGCGGGATATAGTATTTCGCAGCAGACTTCACCGCGCTCACCATCTCCATAGTCCTGGCATCCGCAGCGTTCCTGAACAAAGGATTCGAGAACATGTCCCATACCTGCTTATGATAGAAGTGCCATCTGCCCTTACGGAACGCCATATGCATCTGCAAAGATGATACAGTTTCCATCATGGTATATAGAAGACTGCCCTTCATAGGCAGACCCATAGTCACATTTATGTCCTCCACCTGAGGAGGGATGGAATTCAGCACAGGTACCAGAAGATTTTCATCAGGCAGAACTATCGCACAATCGTTCCAATCCTTGACAGAGGACAATATGTCAGGTATCCTTTTCGCCTGCCCGACTGCAGAAGGAACGCTGACCACATTTACACATGGCGTCCCGACAGTATCTTCATCCCATGACGTCACCTGCGGAAACTCCATGACATTGTCACGCATGAAAAGAGACGACCTGTTCTGGATGTCAGTTATCATCCTTCCGCTGTAATCCCAGCAGAATTCTGCACGAGAGGCTTCTTTCAACTTACGCAGCAATCTCTTTTCACATTCATTGAGGGTATTGAGCCCTACAAAGACAAATTTATCGCCATCAGGGAATACTGACATCAATACATCATCGACAGATTCCCGGCTCAACCGGTCAGCTACCCCACGATACACCATACCTTCATACGCAATGCCGGCATCATCGAGTACCCGGTTGAAGTCCTGGTACAAAGGATAAAGTATATTCCAGATCTGGAGAAAACGCTCCTTGACGGCCGGATTGTCAGAGTCCAGATCTACTGTAAGCTTGCCGGACAGATCGCTGAAATGGCTCACAAAACCTTCAATCGCCTTCCGCTGCGTATCGGTAAGATATGAATAATCATCCTGCAACTTTTTAAGGTCAGCGACATTGGCAAAGAGCTGTTTCGGATCGACAAGATACTTGTCAACATCGTTGAAATCCCCCAAGATCACATCACCCCAGAATACAAACTCATCCAAAGATTCCGCCTTGGGGTTAAGTTTACTGTAACATCTATATAAGAATATAAGAAGGCGGACCTTGTCGGCAGGCGACGCACCATTTACCTTGTAGAAGAAATCATTCACGGTAAGCATCGGAGGAACCAGCAACGGACCGGCAGACTTATCTTCCTTTACCGCCTCCGACAGATATTTCCTGAAAAAGGCCATCGAACGCCTGTTGGGAAATATAAAGCACCTTCCGTCAATCCTACCCGATTGATAATAATATCGTGCGACCTGTTTTAAGAATGGTATCATATCTCTTGAATTACTCTGCAAATATAGATATCTGAAATGCCAAAGCATGGCACATGATAAATTTAAATATTTTTTTTGAAAAATTTACAAAAAGTATTGCAGGTATAGATTTTTTATCTACCTTTGCATTAGAAACAATTTAGAATTATTCAAAATTAAAAATATCAACAATTTAAATCTTACAGTTATGACAAAGAAATTCAGATGCTTGGTTTGCGGTTATATTCATGAAGGTGAAATGGCTCCTGAGGAGTGCCCACTCTGCCACGTAGGCTCAGATCAGTTCGAGGAGATCGTCGAGACAGGTGAGGACCTCGTATGGACAGACGAGCACAAGCTCGGAGTAGCACAGGGTGTTGATCCTGAGATCCTCAAGGGTCTTCGCGACCATTTCGCAGGAGAGTGCTCAGAGGTAGGTATGTACCTCGCCATGAGTCGTCAGGCAGATAGAGAGGGCTACCCTGAGATCGCAGAGGCATTCAAGAGATATGCATGGGAGGAGGCTGAACATGCAGCTAAGTTTGCAGAGCTCCTCGGAGAGTGCGTATGGGACACCAAGACCAACGTAGAGAAGAGAATGCTTGCCGAGCAGGGTGCATGCGAGGACAAGATGAGGATCGCAAGACTTGCTAAACAGCAGAACCTCGATGCCATCCACGATACAGTTCATGAGATGTGCAAGGATGAGGCTCGTCATGGAGCAGGATTCCAGGGACTTTTCAAGAGATACTTCAAGTAATCAGAGGAATGAAAAAGGGACCAGACCGGTCCCTTTTTCTATTCATCGTCCAGGCCGAAGGATTCGGCGAGGGAGTTCGCGATGTCATCAGGGACATCGAAGTCAAGGCTGCTCCAGAGATCTTCCATCTGACGGCGGTCTTTTTTCGTAGGACGGCCGGCTCCCCTGTCGCGCTTGAGGAAGAACGTCTCCACCGGGGCACGCAGTTTGGCAAGTTCCTCAGCGGAAGTCTGGTTTTCCGCATAGTTCGGAACAAGCTTGGCACCCTGCCTCTTGTCCACCAGCTCCAGAACCTTATAAGTGTATACGACCGCTCCCTTGCGGGCAACGATCGTATCACCTTTCTTTACGGTCTTAGAGGGCTTCGTATCAGCACCATTGACACGGACCTTACCTCCTTTGCAGGCATCCGTAGCCTCAGTCCTTGTCTTATAAACCCTTATCGACCATAGATATTTATCTATCCTGACCTCCTCCATCGCTAATTGAAGAAATTCAGAGGTGAAGCGCCAGCCGGAGCTGAAGACTCATCGTCAACCTCGTCCTCAAGGCCTTCATAGTCTTCGCCTTCAAGGAACGCCTCAGTTTCCGGATCAATATATCCGTCAACTTCTTCAGCCGGACGTGTGACAGCCTCCAGAAGAAGAGTTTCCGTATCACGAGGTACAAGGAAGAAGTCCGGCATATCAGCAGGAACCATTATGGTCTCTCCTTTCTTGAACTCGTAGTTCTCCATGTAAGCCTCGCCATTCTCCTTTACAGAAGGCACCTGGATAGAAGCCGCACCCTCCAGACAGATATATACTATGAAGCTCTCGAACTTTTCAGTATAGATATGAAGCGGATCAGTAAGCTTTATCTTGGATACGTTGAACTGCGGGCACTCCACGAGATTCTGGATCATATGATCCTCCTCCTGACTCTCCTCGCCCCAAAGAGGTCCCTTGCGGTAGATGGCAGGATCGAAGGCCTTGTAATTTATCACATCTATAGCCTCGTCCAGATGCATCTTGCGAGCTGTTGCCGGATCAAACTCACGTCCCCAGTCATAAAGTCTGAATGTCATGTCCGAAGACTCCTGGATCTCGGCAATAAGGATACCTCCGTCAGCAGCATGAACTGTTCCCGGAGTAATGAAGATCACATCACCCTTCTTAGGGTATATCACATTGAGGATTTCATCCACAGTACCGTTCTGGCATCTGTCATAAAATTCCTGAGCAGTCGTATCACGATTGAATCCACAATACATCTTTGCCTCAGGCTTCGCATCCATGATATACCAGATCTCTGCCTTGCCGAGTGAGTCATACCTCTCTGCAGCAACCTCATCATCAGGATGAACCTGCACGGAAAGCTTCTCATTTATATCAAGAAACTTTATCAGCAGAGGGAACTGGCGGCCGAAATGATTATACACATCCTCACCGACAATCCTTTCAAGATAGGTTTCCATGAGTTCGCTGATGGTATTTCCGGCAAGCCAGCCGTTTTCCACCACCGAGTCCTCAATACCCATGTCAGCGAGCTCCCAGCTCTCTCCGATAAGGACGTCATCTCCGAGAACGGTCTCATTGCCTTCCTCATCAACTTCAACGAAATGTTTGCCCAGCTGATTTACAAGGGCACTTCCTCCCCATGGTCTCCTTGACGGAACCGGGATAAACTTCAAAGGATATAGTTTCTTCTCCATTATTTATGGTATTTTATGTCTTTAATACTAGAGTCTTGCTCTGAGGGCCTCTGCCTGCTCCTCGTAGCCTGGCTTGCCCAGAAGAGCGAACATGTTCTTCTTGTAAGCCTCTACGCCCGGCTGGTCGAACGGATTCACACCGAGGATATAACCGCTGATACCGCATGCCTTCTCGAAGAAATAGAAGAGGGCTCCGAGGTTGTACTCGTTGATGCACTCGATGCTGAGAGAGAGCTGAGGCACACCACCGTCGATGTGAGCGAGCTTTGTTCCGAGCTCTGCCATCGCGTTGCACTCCTCAACATGCTTGCCTGTGAGGAAGTTAAGGCCGTCAAGGTTCTGTGGGTCATTCTCGATGAGCATAGAACGCTTGCTCTTCTCTACTGTAACCACTGTCTCCATGAGGGTACGCTCACCGTCCTGGATGTACTGGCCCATAGAGTGAAGGTCTGTTGTGAAGTTGACTGACGCAGGGAAGATTCCGAGGCCGTCCTTACCCTCTGACTCGCCGTAAAGCTGCTTCCACCACTCACCGAGATATGTAAGCTTAGGGTTGTATGCAACGAGGATCTCAATCTTCTTGCCCTGTGCATAGAGGGCGTTACGCATTGCAGCGTACTGGATTGCAGGATTGCACTCGCACTTCTTCGCGCAAGCCTCCTCCATTGCGAGAGCTCCCTCGAGCATAGCCTTCATATCAAAGCCTGCGAGAACGATAGGGAGAATTCCTACTGGAGTAAGGACTGAGAAACGTCCTCCTACGTTATCCTCGATCACGAATGTCTTGTAACCCTCCTGAGTAGAGAGAGACTTGAGGGCTCCGCGAGCCTTGTCTGTAACTGCTACGATACGCTCGGCAGCCTCTGCCTTTCCATAAGTCTCCTCGAGATACTTCTTCACAAGACGGAATGCCACTGCAGGCTCTGTTGTAGTACCTGACTTAGAGATCACTACGCATGCTGCGTTTCTCTCCTGCACGAGATCCATGAGCTCGCACATGTACTCCTCCGAGAGGTTCTGGCCTGCGAAAACGATCTCAGGAGCATCTCCCTTTGTCTTGAGCTGCTTTGCGAACTGGTGTGAAAGAGCCTCGAGAGCGCACTTTGCACCGAGGTATGAACCACCGATACCGATAACGACAACAAGGTCAACGTTCTTAGCCTTCCATGCGTCCCTTACAGCCTCACACTCTGCAACGAGGTTGCTGTTAAGAGTCTCTGAAGGAAGGTGCTTCCATCCAAGGAAGTCGTTTCCCTTACCAGTCTCGTTCTCAAGAACTTCAAGCGCTGCAAGCGCCTTCTCTACATATACCTTATAATCTGCATCTTTTACAAAGGAGCTGCAGCCTCC
>JAEIGA010008642.1_pt1 | contig 15428 bp, 20 predicted proteins | sample 9270691 | NCBI WGS metagenome assembly JAEIGA01 (sample SAMN17057246, study PRJNA624740) | gut metagenome | biome: biome; isolation source: fecal sample | host: Bos grunniens | place: China: Xizang | collected 2019
ACTCTGTATATATTTGGCGGGTTTTTCGGAAATCTTTTAAAAAATGACGGCAGCTGAGTGGAAAAAACGAATAACGGATGCCTGCGAGGCTGTTGGGACGTATAAACCAGCATTTGAGGCTGTAATTGACACCTTGTCAGATATCCTCGAGCGCAGAGACGATGCCAGGAAGGTATTTGAGGACTCCGGGCGGGAACTGATCGTGGAGCATACGAATGCAAAAGGCGCAACCAACCTCGAACAGAACCCTGTCATTAGGATGATAAACGACCTGAACCGTGACGCCCTGGCATATTGGCGAGATCTCGGCCTGACTCCGGCGGGCCTTAAGAAGATAGACGAAAGAGCTTTGAAGGAGCAAAAGAAGACAAGCTTGTCAGACTTACTAAAAGGCATTGGCAATGAGTAAATACAAAGACATCGCGCTCCAGTTCGCGGAGGACGTGACGAGCGGCAAGAAAGCAGCGTGCCGGGAGGAAATCGCTGCAGCGCGTCGCTTCCTCGACGATCTGGGCCGTGACGACTTGGAGTTACACACAAAAGAGCCGGACTTCGTGATCGACGTGATCCGGAGGCTTTTTAAGCATAATACCGGTGAGACCATAGAAGGCGAGAGCCTTGTGGGGAAGCCTCTCGAGTTGCTGCCCTGGCAGATATTCATAGTCTACAACCTTGTAGGCTTTTATTATAAGGGCACACAGGAACGGCGCTACAAAGAGTCCTTTGATATGGTCCCGAGGAAATCAGGTAAGACCATCTTCGCAGCTGCCCTGGCATTTGCTCTTGGCTTATTGGAGCGAGCAAGCAATTCTCGGATTTATATTGTCGCAGGTAACAGCAAACAGGCACAGGTGGCCTTCGGTGATATAACCTTCAGCATCTACCAGAACGGTATTGCGGATGAGTTTAAGATCCTTGACAGCTATGTTGAAAGAAGCATCGAGTGGAAAGATAAGGACAGCACCGGAGCCGTGACAGGCGGCCTGCGCATTGAGGCATTAGCGAGCAACCCGAAAGGGCATGACTCGTTCGTGTGCAATATCGCAATCGTAGACGAGATGCATGTCATAAGCGCGTCAGAATATAACCGCTTTAAAGAGGCGATGAAACCGTACACGAACAAACTGCTCATCGGGATCACGACAGCCGGAGACGACCCGAACAGCTTCTGCTATCGCAGGATGGAATATGCCATCAAGGTTGTGACAGGGCAGGTTAAGGATGATTCTCTGTTCGTGTTTATAGCCAGGGCAGATGCAGATGAAAACGGAGACGTTGACTATCTGAATCCTTTGGAGCATCAGAAGGCGAACCCGAGTTACGGTGTCACGATTAGACCGCAGGACATGATGACCGAAGCTCTCCAGGCGCAGAATGATCCACAGCAGCGCAAGGATTTTTTAAGCCGTTCGCTGAATATCTACACGTCAGCGCAAAGGGCATATTTTAATCTGGACGAGTTTCAAAAGAGTGATCAGGCATATAGCTGGACGCTCGAGGAACTATCTGAACTCAAGATAAATTGGTACGGCGGCGCAGATCTGTCAAAGATGCACGACCTTACGGCTGCGGCATTATATGGGAACTATAACGGTGTTGATATTGTCATCACGCACGCATTCTTCCCTGTTGTAGCTGCTTACCGGAAAGCTGATGAAGATAATATCCCACTGTTCGGCTGGCAGGACGATGGCTGGCTAACTATGAGCAACAGCCCGACGGTTAACCATGCAGATATCGTCAACTGGTTTATTAACATGAAAAAGCGCGGCTTTAGAATACGACAAGTCGCTTTTGATAAAAAGTTCGGGCGCGAGTTCTACACTCTTATGAAGTCCTCCGGCTTTAATGTTGAGGATGCGCCACAATACTTCTGGGCGAAGTCTGAGGGTTTTCGCCACATTGAAAAGCAAGCCAAAGATGGCTATTTATATTATTTACATTCAGAGGCCTACGAATACTGCGTCAGCAATGTCGCAGCGATAGAGAAGACCGACGACCAAGTTCAATACGAAAAAGTGCGACCGACGCAGAGAATAGATTTATTTGATGCTTCGGTTTTTGCTTGCAGATGTTATCTCGAGAATATGGAGCGGAGTAAGAAGGCCGCTGATTGGTGGAGTTAAGAATGGGAATATTTGATTTGTTTAAGAAGCGAGAGGAGGCGCCTCCACAGAGACGATCGATTGTCTTCCCGGACGGGAGTCCGTTTGGATGGGGGTTGACGACTCTTGATGCCGGGTATGTTCCTCTGAGCAGGAACCCGGAAATCATTGCTGCCTGCAGTCGTATCGCGGATCTAATAGCCTCTATGACGATCTATTTAATGGCAAATACAGACCAGGGCGATGTGCGCATCAAAAACGAGCTTAGTCGAAAGATAGACATTAACCCGAACCGGTGGATGACGCGCAGTACATTTATGTCCGGAATAGTGATGAATATGCTGCTCTACGGCAAAGGCAATGCCGTCGTAGTCCCGCATACATCGCAGGGATTCCTTGGGAGTCTTGAACCGATAGCCGCAGACCGGGTGCGCTTTAAATCATGGAAAGATGGCTACAAAGTCGTTATTGACCAGAAGGAATACAACCCGGAAAACCTGCTGCACTTTGTTTACAATCCGCATCCCAGAAGGCTCTGGGAAGGGCAAGGGTTTACTGTCGCCCTCAAGGATGTAGCGCAGAGCTTGTCGCAGGCAAACGCAACAAAACAAGGTTTTATGAGGTCAGAGTGGAAACCGAGTCTTGTTGTAAGTGTTGACGCGCTGGCGGACGAATTTGCAAACAAAGAAGGCAGAGAACGTCTTCTGGATGACTATATCACAACCAACCGAGCTGGTCAGCCGTGGGTAATCCCGGCGGAGACGATAAAGATCGACACAATAAAGCCGCTGACATTGCAGGATCTCGCTATTAACGATGCGGTTGTCCTTGATAAGAAGACGGTGGCGTCAATACTGGGTGTTCCTCCGTACTTGCTGGGTGTGGGTGAGTTCCACAAGGAAGAGTGGGATGCCTTTATTAACAATACCATCAGGCCAATATGCCGAGAAATTGAGCAGGAGCTGACACGCAAGCTCATTCTTTCGGAGAAGTGGTATCTGATGTTCAACATTGCGAGCCTTTATAGCTATGACCTGCAGGCCACAGCGACAGTCTATATGTCTCTGATGGAACACGGTGTCGTAACAGGCAATGAGGTCCGCGAGAAAATAGGCATGGAGCCAAAAGACGGACTGGATGACCTTCTCGTTCTTGAGAACTATATTCCGGTCAATAAGTCTGGCGACCAGAAGAAGCTCAATTAAGGAGAACAACATGGCAGAATTAAGACTTTGCAATGCATCGCGCTTTGCAATAGACGCGACTGCAGATTTTAAAACACGCGAGGATGGAGAAGACCGGATTATTGAAGGATACTTCTCCGTTTTTGATAGCGAGTATCAGGTCTGGGATGACTGGACCGAAGTAGTAAGACAGGGAGCCTTCAAAAAGACACTTAAGAAGGATGACATAAGAGCATTGGTAAATCACGACACGACTCTCGTGCTGGGCCGCACTACCGCGGACACGCTCGAGCTTCGAGAGGACGAGCACGGACTTTTCGGGCGCATCAAGATCAATCCGAACGATCAAGATGCCATGAACCTCTATGCTCGTGTTCAGCGCGGCGATGTAACGCAGTGCTCTTTTGGGTTTGATGTGCTGGAGAACGAAACCGAAAAGCGCGACGGCATAACTTACACCTATCTGACTGACGTGAAACTTTATGAAGTATCCTGTTGCACATTCCCCGCTTATACGGCAACGGAGATCCAGGCAAGAAACGCAGCTGCATACAAGACCCGGATGGCCGCAGATAGACACGAAGCCGTCGAGCAGTGGAAAACCGAACAACTAAAGAGATTAAGAAAGGAGTAAGAAATGGCCTTAAAAGCACTCTTACTGAAAAAGGACATCGACGCAAAACGCTCCGCTCTTGAGAAGCTCGACCGCACCGAAGAGTTTGAAAAGCGTTCCGCTGAGATTGAGGCAGCCATTAATGAGATGACAGACGAATGTACTCAGGAACAGCGTGACGCAGTGAGCGAGGAAGTCGATACCCTTGAAAAGGAAAAGGCAGAAAACGAGCATCAGATCGGGCAGCTTCGTGAAGAGCTTGCCAAGCTTGAAAAAGAGCTCGAAGAAGCCGAAGCAGAACAGGATGTTCCGGACGATCCTGATCCGGAAGAAAGGAACAATAAAAACATGGAAGGAATAATCACCAGAGACAGCGTCGAGTATATCAATGCGTTCGCTGAATACGTTAAGGGCAACAAGGATGCAAAAGAGCTTCGTAACATGCTCACCACACAGAATGATACCACACCGAACGGCACAGCAACTGTTGCAGTACCGTCAATCGTTTATGACACCGTTAAGACAGCTATGGAGAAGGAAGGCATAATGAGCCTTGTTCGCAAGAGCTATCTTCGCGGAAACCTCAAGGTCGGTTTTGAGATCTCCGGCACTGCTGCAGTAGTTCACCAGGAAGGCGCTGCGGCTGTATCTGTTGAGGATCTCGTTCTTGGAATCGTTGAGCTTGTCCCGGAAAGCATCAAGAAGGTCGTTCAGGTAAGTGATGAAGCTCTGGATATGGGCGGCGAGGACTTCCTCCGCTACATCTATGACGAGCTCACCTATCGCATCGCAAAGAAGGCAGCTGACGAACTCGTTGCAAAGATCATCGCATCTCCTGCAACCAGCACCAAGACCGCTCCGAGTGTTCCGGCAATCACTTCTACCACAGTTACACTTGGCCTCATAGCAAACGCTATGTCCAAACTGTCTGATGAGGCTTCTAATCCGGTTATCATCATGAACAAGGCTACATGGGGCGAGTTCAAGAAGGTTCAGGCAAATGGTAACTTCGGCTATGATCCGTTTGAGGGACTGCCGGTTGTGTTCAATAACAGCATTACAGCATTCAGCGCTGCCACAACAGGCGTTACTTACGCAATCGTTGGCGACCTCGGACAGGGAGCTCTTGCTAACTTCCCGAACGGTGACGAAATCGAGATCAAGGTCGACAGACTCACCCTTAAGAAGCAGGATCTCGTCGAGGTTCTCGGTCGTAAGTATGTCGGCGTTGGCGTAGTCGCACCGGATGCTTTTGTAAAGATTAATCACTAATCAATTAAGTCGGAGGGGGAAGCCATGAACATATTAATCGCAGTTCCATGTATGGATCAGGTTCCAGCACAGTTTGCTCAATGCCTTGCGATGCTCAAAAAGGTAGGCAATTGCGCTGTATCGTTTAATGTAGGCTCGCTTGTGTATGCGAGTCGTAATGAGCTCGCCACGCGGGCGATTCAGATGGGAGCTGACTATGTGTTCTGGCTCGACTCCGACATGGTTTTTGATCCCGACACGTTGGAGCGTTGCTTCGCTGATCTGGACAAGGGAGATATCGTAACAGGTCTTTACTTTCGACGTGTAGCGCCTTACTCTCCGGTGATCTATGACAAGTTAGACATCGATGAGCATGGAGCATGTACTTGGGAAGAGACAAAGACTATTCCAGATGATGTTTTTGAGGTGGCTGGGTGCGGCTTTGGTTGCGTTCTGCTCCCGACGGATATCATCATGGATGTTCAGTCGAGATTTGATGCGATGTTTAATCCAATTAACGGTACCGGCGAGGATTTGAGTTTTTGCTGGCGCGCTCGTCAGCTTGGCTTCAAGATTGTTTGTGATCCTAAGATCTCGCTCGGGCATGTCGGTCATCTAACTATTACACGAGAACATTACGAGGCATTTAAGACACTATGACAAGGGTAGATATTACAACGATTTTTCTTCAGGATATTGGTGAGCCTTTTGCAAAACCAGATAGACTCTTCTTCCTGGACTCAGCGCTCGATGGCGCGATAGCAGAGATTGAGCAGGCGGGCATAGTTCTCACGACCGAAGAATCTGAGAATGGCATATCTGCTCTCGATGCAAACTTGATTAGAATGTATGCAGCTTGGATGGTCCGCGGGAGAAACTCTCAAGAGCCGATGCCTCCGCAGCTGAGGCGAGCTCTTCACAATAGACTCTTCTCGCAGAAGATGGGGGCCAGCGATGACGTATGACGATGGTGTTTTAAAGATCTATCGCCTTGTCAACGATGCGCAGCCTGGTATGATGCCAAAGATGCGCGAGGATATTGTCGAGAAAACTTGTTACGGCGAAAGAACCGTCGGGGCTACGCGCTACTATAATGCGCAACAGGCCAATATGCAGGTCGACATCCTCGTTCGAGTGCCTCGCACCTATAAAGCGCAAACAGGGGACCGCGTTCGGCTTAACCCGTATTCGCATGAGCCGAGCGAGCTCCCTTATTTGGTGATACAGGTCCAGCAGGTAATGGATGAGGAAAATCTTCCAGCGACAGATCTCTCGCTCCGGGTTATGACTCCTGCGGAGGTGTGATATGACACAGGCAAAGCTAAGGACTTTCGGGATAGCGCTGTCGGGCATTGTGAGTGCATTTCACTACAGGGCTCCGGAGAATCAGCATCCCGGCTATGCAGTATGGGCGGAGTACGCAGGGACAAGCGTGGAGGCGAACAACAGCCACGCTGAGGCGGCGTTTTCTATATCAGTGGATTATTTCACGGCGGAGGAGTTTGACGACTCCATAGATGCGATTTGCGACCTCCTCGACACATTTGGTTCTTGGGTGCTTGAAAGTGTCCAGTTCGAGACAGAGACAAACCTCATCCATTACGAGTGGAGGCTCGACTATGCCTAAGATGTATGTCGAAGGACTCGACGAAGTAGGTATCACCTTCGGAGATCTGACCGACGAAGTGACAAAGGCTCTGAAGGCTGCCGTCTATGACGGAGCGCACGAACTATACACGGAAGTCGAAAGACAGATCCAAGCGCTGCCGGAGGGAGACAACAAGTCAAAGCACCGAGACATCACTTCGAAGCAGAAGGAAGGGCTCCTCGGCGGCCTCTATGGCTCGAAGATCACAGTCGAAGACGGCAACGTCTACGAGTATATCAGCTTTGAAGGCTACAACAACGTGCGCACTGAAAAGTATCCGCACGGACAGCCGAACATCATGATAGCTCGCAGCGTTGAGTCCGGCGGCTCATACATGAACAAGCGGCTCTTTATGACAAAGGCCAAGAACGCGGCAAGGCCGAGAGCTGAAGCTGCAACCAAGCGTACATTCGAAAACGAAATATCAAAGCTAAACAAGTAAAGGAGACCATAAAATGGCAATAATCGGACTTTCAAAGCCGTATGCTGCTATCTATACAAACAGCGGTTCTACGGTCACATATAGCTCCGGCGCTGTGTGCGGCAAGGCTGTATCTCTGGACATCTCTCTGGATGATGGCAGCGATAATATCCTTTATGCCGACAACGCTCCTGCTGAGAGCGATAACCAGTTCGCAGGGGGGACTCTTACATTAACTACTGACGATCTTTATGCAAGTGTTATGAAGTCTTTCCTCGGCATGGAAGAGGCTGCAATTACTGAGACGCTTACGACCGCAAGCGCAAAGTGGTACAAAAACAATGACAATCAGATCACTCCGTATCTTGGCTTCGGCGCAATCGCAAAGAAGAAAGTCGGCGGCGTGATCAAATATGTCGCTATTGTTTTCCACAAGATTCAGTTTGCGAACCTTTCCCAGAGCATTGAGACTCAGGGCGAGACAATAAGCTGGCAGACTCCGGAGATCTCGGCGCAGATAATGAGAAGTGACAACGCTACTCATGACTGGCGTTGGATAAGCTCAGATCTCGACACCGAAGCCGACGCTGAAACGCTTATTAAGGGCGTGCTTGACATCGATTAGTAGATCAAGGGCCGGGGTTTTCCTCGGCCCGAGTTTTTTAAGGGAGGAAAAAATGAGAGAAGGAACAGTTAAGCTTTTTGGCAAGGAATACCCAGCATGTCTGTCCACGCGAGTGATGGTTAAGATCTCAGAGAAAACAGGCATGGGCTTTGCGGCTGGAATTAACAACTTATTGGACACGGATAATGTCGAAGGAATGTTTTGGCTGTTGGCCGAAATGCTCGAGGCAGGGAGGAAATATCACGAGTTGATCGGGGAGTCTACACCAGCTCCGCCGAGTCAGGATGTGTTGATGGATATGATTGGCATGGATGATTATAAGATTCTTGCTGAGGCAATCTATGATGCAGCCATGACGACAGCTGCGGCGGACGTAGACGTGGAGACAGACGAAAAAAACTGAGTGACCACACTTCGGATAGCCTGGCCGTTGAGTGGTTTATCTATGCAGGCATGAAAGTGGGCCTCTCTTATCGGGAGACGCTCGACCTGCCGTTCGGGCATTTAAGGACGATTCTTAATATCGATATGATCCGGAGCGGCAACGCAAAACGAAAGAAAACACAGGACGAGGAAGAACAGGACTTCTGGGCGGCACTGGCTCGGGAGTAGTGGTGATATAGATGGCAGATATTAGCCTAAAGTTTGGCGTCCAGGGCGACAAGAATATGAAATCGGCCCTTGCGGCCATCAATAGCGAAATAAAGGGTCTTGATGCTGAAATGAAGCTCGCTGTCGCGCAGATGGCGAACATGGACGACTCGGAAGAGAAAAACGCGAAGACTTCGGCAATTCTCGAGAAACAATATAAGGCAAATGCAGAAAAGGTAGAGCTGCTCTCTAAACGATACAAGGACAGCAAGAGCAGTTTGGATGCGCTCGAAAAAGAACTCGACGAAGCAAAGAAAACGACCGGAGAAAACTCTGAGGAAGTCCAGAAGCTTCAGAACGCATACAACAAACAGAAAAAGGCAACAACAGATCTCGGGACAGAGCTGACCAAAGCACAGACCAAGATGCAGAATGCAAAGAACAGCATGGACAGTCTTGGCAAAGAAACAAACGAGACATCCGGAGAACTTGAAAAGGGTTCAAAGAGTGTCAGCTCGTTCGGGGATATGCTTAAGGCTAAGCTCACCGGAGAAGCGATCATTGCAGCCGTGAAAAAGCTCGCTCAAGGGCTTAAAGAACTTGCGGTGGGCGCGGTTAATCTGTCTGATCAGCTGGCAACACAAGCGCAGGTCACAGGCTTAAGCACAGACGCGCTTCAGGAATACAACTACATGGCGGAGCTTATCGACGTATCAGTCGACACGATCACCGGATCCATGACGAAGCTGACCCGGAACATGCAGTCGGCACAGAATGGAACCGGAGCGGCGGCGGATGCGTTTAGGCAGCTCAATGTCAGAGTCACAAACTTGGACGGAAGCCTCCGGAGCAATCAAGATGTATTCGATGATGTGATCGATGCTCTCGGCAACGTGGCTAATGAGACTGAGCGTGACGCCATTGCAATGAATATCTTTGGCAAGAGCGCACAGGAGCTTAATCCGCTCATCAATGCCGGAAGTGACCAGATCAGGAAATACGCTAAAGAAGCTCACGACATGGGCTACGTCATGAGCGAGGATGTCATTAAGAAAAATGTCCAGGCTTCGGATGCTTATGAGCGGATGAAGAATAGCATCACTGCAGCTAAGAATTATGTCGGTTCACAGTTCGCTCCGGTTATTGAAAAGGCGGCAGGAATCGTCCAGAAATTAGTCCAGGCAGCTCGTGACAATGAAAGTGTAATTAAGAAAGTGATCTCTGTGCTTGCAGGGGCAGTCGCTGGGTTTGTAGCATATAAGGCCGCAGTGGCAGCTGCTTCAGCCGCGACAGCTCTCATGGCAGCCAACCCGGTGACGCTTTGCATAGCAGCTCTGACCGCTCTGGTTACAGCTGCAGCCCTGGCATCCAAGACTGACATTCAGCTCTCTGACAGCACCAAGAAATTGATTTCAGACATGGACAAGCTGTCAGCGGAAATCGACGAAAGTGCAAATGCTCTTAAGACTCTTGAGGACGCGAAGAAGAAAAACATCAGCGGAGCAAATAGCGAGGCAAAATACTATACAGATCTGGCCAAAGAACTTGACACTATCGTAGATAAAAACGGTAAAGTCAAGAAGGGCTATGAAGATAGGGCGAAGGTTATAACCGGAACGCTCTCCAATGCGCTTGGCATCGAGATCCAGTTAACCGGCGACCAGATCAAGAATTATCAGCAGATCCAGACGGAGATCTACAACGTCATAGCGGCCAAGAAAGCTGAAGCAATTCTGAAAGCGCAGGAGGCAGCCTATACTGAAGCTGTCACCAACAGGGCTTCTGCTGAGTTTGGACTCATTCAAGCCGTGCAAGGCCGTAAAAATGCAGAGAAAGAACTTGGAGATAACCAGAAGAAGATAAAAGCACTCGAACAGGAATACCAAACGATCGCTGCAAGCGGGATCAGGGTAATGACTGATAGACAGCACGCAATCCTGAATGAGATTGATGCTTTAAAGCAAGAACAGCCTGCGCTGACGCAAAACATAAACAATGCCAACACAAAGGTGAAGGAAGCCCAGAACACTGTGGCAACCTATGCTTACAATATCACCCAGTACGAGAAAAATCTTTCGCTTGCGCACAGTCAAGAGTTCGGCAAAATGAATACTGTGACGTGGGAGCTTGTAAAGGCATACCAGAGCGCGACCAAAGAAGAAAAGGCCGCACTCGATGCACAGTATGGCAACCTACTTGCCGAAGCGTCTCGTGATTATGCGGCTGCAAACAGTATAGGAAAGAATATTATCAACGGCATCAGGGACGGCGTCAATAATAAGGCTGCACAGCAGGCCGCTTACGGAGCTGTTCAGAGCTTTTCGAGTAACTTGCTGGCGACTTCCCGGAGAACTCTTCAGATACAGTCCCCATCGAAGGCCACAGCAGAAATGGGTCGATACCTTATGGAAGGTTTCTCGGTCGGCATTGATGACGGCGAAAATGGTGTGATCAAACAGGTCCAGCAGGCAAGCAGCTCTATTCTCGGAGCGTTTGGTGGAACTCCTGCAGGTGTAACAACCGTCGGTGGGGCTCCGGCGATCCAGAGCGCAGGCGGAACTTATGTAATACAGCTCATGCTTGATGGAAAACAAATCGCAACGAGCACGACAAATATTCAGGCACAGCGCCAGAGGGCATATGCATTATGATAATTCAGACATTAACATTCGGGTCGCTTGACCTTGCGCCATACTGCCGGAAGAATAGTCTGGAAGTAGTTCCGCAGCGCATCAACGGTAGATCATGGACGGATCTGCAAGGACACAATCATATAACAACGATGGGTTGGACGTATGAGGTGATCGCAGATCTTAATCCCATGAGCTATTCAGAAGCGGCTGCACTGTTCATTGCAATGCAGGCGGGCCCTCAGACTTTGACAGCAAGCTTTGCTGGTGGCGGGCAGAATGGATCCATCACTCAGAGTTCTATTATGGAGGTCGTTGGCTTTAAACCGACATTCTCTCCTAACTATGTACAAGCTACCGGACAGCTCAAGTTCACGGAGGCATACTAATGCAGGCGAAATCAGCGCTTTTCAATCAGATCGCTGCAGGCGAGCATCATGTTGAATACAAGCTGACAATCGGTGGAACTCAGATCCCGGCGTCCTACATTCAGAGCATGTCCCTTGAAGGTGCCCTGTTTGAAGACTATAGCTTCGGACACTGCAACCTCAGAAGTGCAAACCTGACTGTTGACGGAAACTATCATGCAGGTGATGAGCTTGTGGTGTATGCCAGAATTGCAAATGCGACGCAGCAATCCGAGTGGATTCGGTTCTGTACGCTGATAATCTTCAGCCGCGAACTTGTCGATGAAACGTATTCAATCATTACGGCATACGACGTGCTCGGCAAGACAGAGTATCAGTTCAAGCGTTCTGAGATCTGGCAGAACGTGACATTTGCAGATGCAGTCACAACAATCTGCACAGACATTGGTGCAACCCTGGCATCCGGAGCTGCAGCCAAGATTCCAAGCGGTACCATATCAAGCGATCCTCAGAGCATGACAGCCAGAGAGATCCTCCAGCATATTGCAGCTGCAGCCGGGGCTAACTGGTGCACTACGGCAGACGGAAAGCTCGACCTGGTATATGTTACGGTCCCGACATCTGTCTATAGTATCACAACAGCTAATACAGTTCTAAATGCCTACCATCAAAAGCAGACATACTCTGGCTTCGTTGGTGTGGAGCTTGAAGCAGAGAGCTTGATTTACAGATCTCCAAGTGGATTAACAGAGGCGGAATGGGTTGCATTAAAGCAAACCGGACGCATCATGAGCGGCGTGTGTTACTGGGCGACTCAGGACATTGCAGACGACATTCTCGAGATGTTAGAAGATGCTCCACAATTCTCTCCGTGGTCTGCAGACATTAACGCAGACATTTGCGCGGAGCTTGGCGATGGCATCACGATTGGAAATATATCGAGCATTTACGGACATTACTCGCTGGACGCTTCCGGAGGAAGGCTATTCGGGGAAATCGGAGCGCACGGCATTTCAAACATAGAGTACCTGCAGCAGTATGTACCGGCAGTCGAAAGAAAGCTGATATATCAGGGGCAGTCCACGCGATCTTCAATAGTAGTCCTGGATGACAGGATCACCTCGAGCGTAGAGGAATTGAACGGCGATATTGTCACTGTTCAGACCCAAGTCACGCAAAACTCTGAAGGACTCCAAGCGGTAACGCAGAGAGTTGACGAAAGCGAAAGCTATCTGCGGTGGGACGGTGCTACGGCAACATTGAGTATTGGCGAAAGCACTTCACCGACAGAAGCGCAGGTGTCACCAAGCGGTTTTGCGGTAGTGCAAGACGGCGAAGAGATCCTCTCCGCAAAAGGGCATACAGTCACCGCAAGTCACTTGGCAACAGAGTCAGTCGAGATTGGACGATATGAATGGTCTGACGAGGGAGCGAATGGCTTCACGCTGTTTTATATAGGGGGATAGAGTATGGGTTCACCGATAATCAATAGCTACTCAGTTAGAAGCAACTGGGCGAGTGACGATTCACTCTTTATAACAGAAATAACTGCCGCAACCGTCACGATCAACTGCACCGCACAGGGCGGAGCAACAATAAGCAGAGTAACCGCATCTCTTAATCTGATTACGACCACTCTTACGGCAACAGGTGGTGGCACTTATGTAGGGACTCTTCCAACTGATGAACCGGGGTCTGTAGATATTATTGTTGTTGTCACAGACAGTAACAATGAATCAACAACCTTGAGACTGCCGATAGTCATTAAGGCACATTTAGAGCCAGTACTCGCCATTAGTGCTTTTCGTTGCGATGCGAACGGTGATAAGGACATGGGTGGTGGTTATCTCTCAATTACAGTATGGGCGAACTCCACTCCTTCAGCGATTGGAATATCACAAATTACCGCAAATATCGATGCTGAAGGTTCACAAGTAGATAGCATAAGTTTAACCAACGGAGTCGCTTATATATGGGGTAGTGGTGCAGTAGATGGCGATACGGAATATACCATTTATGCAACTGCTATTGATAATTCGTCAGACCATATAGAAGATACGATAGAAGCAGACATTCCAAAGGTCGTTCGTGTAATCAATGTCAAAGACGGTGGCACAGGGGTAGCTTTTGGCAAACTATGCACAGAGGACGAAAAGTTGCAGAGCGCATGGCAGATAGACTGCGATAAGGGCATCCATGCTATGAAGACCCTGTATTGCGATTATGAAGCGACTGGAGTAGACCGAGCAAACGCCATCGCACTAACCACGACATCGGCATCAAATAAGTTTTCAAGGACGAGCCTTATACAGTTCTCCGTTGACAGTTCGACAGGGGAGATGCTGAACAAGTATGAGCAGTACCGTTTCCCGGAAGTCACGCAGGACATGACAGGGAATGCGATATACGACCTTGTTACATCGAAGAACACAAGGATTGCCTACTCCAGTGTCACGAACGGTGGAACGACCAAATATACCATAGCGAACAACAGTAGGCACTTTGTGCTGGTAATCGGTTCAGGTGTGACGAACAATTACGCGGTGTTCATGTTCGCCTGCACATCGACAGGGACTGCAACACAACGGCAGATTTCAAAGGGTTCAGGCATAGTGGTAACGACCTCTGGCACGACCATATCGATAACTTCATCAGGAGCGGCGGCTACAGTCATGGACTGGGCTATAAGCGGAGATAACTTGGAGGTCACAACATGAGTGACGCAATCTTGGTAGCACTCATCACGGGTGCATGTGCGGTTATAGCACAGATTATTATTTCAAAACAGAACGCAAAGGATCTCTATGCCGAACTGGATAAGCGATCAGAGTTGTCTGATGCGAAGATCCACGGCGAAATAGATGTAATCCATCAAGAGGTCAAGACCCTTTCAGAGAATGTTAAGAAGCACAATGAAATGGTCGAGCGCACCTTCAAGTTGGAAGAGAAGGTCGCACAGTTGGAGAAGAAATCGGCATGACGGTGACAACGACCGTGACGATAAGCCACGAAGAAATGCACAAGCTGAAGCTGAATGACGAGTGCTTCAAGAACTTGGGGTATTTCCTAAAGCAAACAAATAGCATAGGCAAAGTCTTCGAGAAAATATCGTGGAGTATGCCTTCAGAGATTAAAAAGGAGCAGTAGCATGGCAGAGATCGCAAGGTGGACTACACCCATAATCACTTATAAGCCTTCAGCGGTGGAGTCTGATAGCATCGCAGAGATATATCTTGTAATAAAGCAGGGCGGTCATACCCTTGTGACGAAGGCACTTGAGGATGCCACGATAACGGACGGACGATTCGCATGGCAACTGACGCAAGAGGAAACTTCTGTCCTTGCATCCAAGAGGAACGCAATCATACAGATAGACTACAAGGCGAATAGCGGCATGAGATACACTACCGTGCCGAGACAGTATGATATTTCAGAAAGCGGTATCAATGAGGTGATATAAATGTCACGCATCTACGGCAACGCAGTAGCAATAGACGGTGGAGAAGTCCAACTGTCCGTGCAGATTGACGGCAGCGAAATATCCCTGTCGAGTTGCATGGACGGAGACATTGGGACATTTATGCCCGTCTATCCGGAAAGCTACACAGGGGACTTGGTTGTCACACCTACCCGTGAGACGCAGACTTTATACACCGAACATCTGACGATGCCGGGAAATGTAATAGTCAATCCAATTCCGCCACAATACGGACTTATAACATATAACGGTTCAGTTTTAACTGTTTCATAGTCATAGGAGAAAGAAATGGCACAGAATGTAATTATCAATGGCGTAACCTATCAAAATGTCCCTGAAGTCGACATCCCCCTTGCAGGTGGTGGCACGGCACAGTTCATGGACACTTCTGATGCGACACTTGCCAACGGCAACGAGATGCTTTCAGGCAAGACCGCATATTCAGGTGGGACGAAGATAACAGGAACTATAACATCGAAGTCCTCGTCCGATCTGACAGTCAGCGGTGCGACAG
>JAEIGA010008643.1_pt1 | contig 15428 bp, 11 predicted proteins | sample 9270691 | NCBI WGS metagenome assembly JAEIGA01 (sample SAMN17057246, study PRJNA624740) | gut metagenome | biome: biome; isolation source: fecal sample | host: Bos grunniens | place: China: Xizang | collected 2019
CCAACAGGTGGAACAATTTACGGCTATAATGGTGTGAAAGATGCATACGAAACAGGTCGTGGTCGTATCTTGATTCGAGCAAAGGCTGAAATTGAAAGTAGTGCTAATCACGAAGATATCATCGTTACTGAAATTCCATACAATGTTAACAAAGCGGAGTTAATTAAATATATCGCAGAACTTGTTAATGAGAAAAAAATTGATGGTATTGCCGACTTGAATGATGAAAGTAACTATAAAGGCATGCGCATTGTTATTCGCTTGAAGAGTGATGCTAATGCAAATGTAGTACTTAATAAACTTTATAAGATGACTCAAATGCAAGCATCATTCAGTGTGAATAATGTTGCATTGGTAAATGGCCGTCCTAAATTATTAAATTTGAAGGAACTTCTTCAAGCATTCGTTGATCACCGTCATGATGTAGTGATTCGTCGCACCAAATTCCAACTCGGAAAGGCTCAGGAGCGTGCACATATCTTGCAAGGTTTGATTATCGCTTGTCAAAATATTGATGAGGTAATTCATATTATCCGTTCTTCGGCTAATACAGATGATGCTAAGACTCGATTGAGTGAACGATTTGAATTGACCGATGCTCAAGCAACAGCAATCGTAGAAATGCGATTGAAACAGCTCACGGGATTGGAGCAAGACAAATTGACTCAAGCATACGAAGAAATTATGCAATTAATTGCTCAATTGGAAGAAATTCTTAACAATGATGCTGTATGTCGCAATCTTATTAAGGAAGAACTTCTTGAAATTCGCGATAAATATGGTGACGAACGTCGCACTGATATTGATTATACAGCTGGCGATTTTAATGCTGAAGATTTCTATGCCGATGATGAGATGATTATTACAATCTCACACTTGGGTTATATTAAACGTACTCCGTTGACTGAATTCCGTGCTCAAAATCGTGGTGGTGTTGGTGCTAAAGGTAGTGATACCCGTGATGAAGACTTCATTGAACATATCTATCCAGCATCAATGCACAACTATATGTTGTTCTTCACTAAGAAGGGCCGTTGCTATTGGTTGAAAGTATATGAAATTCCTGAAGGCTCTAAGAATTCAAAGGGTAGAGCAATTCAAAACTTGCTTAATATTGAACCTGATGATGCTGTTAAGGCGTTTATCCGCATAAAAGGTTTGAATGATAGTGAGTTTGTTAATAATCATAATTTGATTTTCTGTACCAAAAATGGTTTGATTAAGAAAACTAAACTTGAAGCATACTCACGACCTCGTGCTAATGGTGTAAATGCTATTATTATCCGAGAAGATGATCAATTGTTGCAAGTAGAACTTACTGATGGCGATTCTGAAATCTTAATAGCAAACCGTAATGGTCGCGCAATTCGTTTCCATGAAAGTAAAGTGCGTGAAATGGGACGTATGTCAACCGGTGTTCGTGCTATGACTCTTGACGGTGGTGATGATGAAGTTGTCGGTATGATTTGCATGAAGACCGATACAGAAAACAATGTAATGGTTCTTTCTGAAAATGGTTTTGGAAAACGTTCATTGTTAGATGATTATCGCATAACCAATCGTGGTGGTAAGGGGGTTAAAACAATGAATGTAACCGATAAGACAGGTGCTCTTGTTGCAATTATGAGCGTTAATGATGAAAATGACTTGGTAATCATTAATAAATCGGGTATTACATTGCGCATTCATGTTGCTGACTTCCGAGTTATGGGTCGCGCTACTCAAGGTGTAAGAGTAATAAATCTTGAAAAACGAAATGATTCGATTGCTTCAGTTTGTTGTGTTGATACTGATCCTGAAGAAGAGGTAGAACAAGTTGATGGCGAAGAACTCGAAGCACCAATCGTTGATGGTGTAGAAGATGTCGAAGATGTTGAATCAGAAGATGAAACTCAAGAAAACGAAGAATAATATTAACAAATCAAATAGGTTTAATTATGAAGAAAATTAGTATTTTAGGCTTATGCCTTGTTGCTGGTCTTTCAATGTCGGCTCAAAAGAGCCTAATAAAAGAGGTTGAAAGCGCTGTAAAAGCGGGTAATTTTGATTATCCTACTGTAAAGGCAAAAATAGTTGAGATTACAACAAATCCTGAAACTAAAGATGATGTTAAAGCGTGGATGGCTGCAGGTAATGCATCATTTGCACACTATGATGCCCTTTTCTTAAAAATGCAAATGGGTCAAGAAGTTGACAAGAAAGAGATGGGTACAGCTATGATTGAAGGTTATGAATACTTGACAAAAGCATTGCCTTTGGATACTGTAGTTGATGCAAAGGGTAAAGTTAAGGCAAAAGAATCTAAGAAAATTGTAAAAACTATTGCTGAAAACTATGCTCACTTTAATAATGCAGGTATTTTCTTGTGGGAAGCACAAGATTATAAAGGTGCATATAAAGCTTGGGACATTTATGCTAATTTGCCTGAAGATGCAAGAATGGCAAAAACTGGTTTGAAAGCTGATGCTGACTCAATTGTTGCTCAAATAGTTTTCAACCAAGCGCTTGCTGCTTGGCAAACTGATGAATTGGATAAATCTCTCGTAGCGTTTGAGAAAGCATATGCAAAAGGATATAACAAGAAAAACCTTTTTGATTATGCTATTGCTGTGGCAACTCAAGCTAAAAAGAATGATGTGGCAAGTGAATATGCAAAATTAGCTTACCCAATGTATGGCAATGAAGATCCAGTTTATTTGCAAGTAATTGTAAATGATTATCTTGAAAAGAAAGACTTTGCAAATGCTAAACAATTTATTGGAGGATTGATTGAAAAAGATCCAGCAAATGCTCAATATTATGATTTGGAAGGCGTATTGTTGGAGAATGAAGGTAATCAAGAAGCTGCATTAGCATCATACAAAAAAGCTGTAGAATTGGATGCTAAATTGGCTATTGCTCATTTCCACTTGGGTTATGCGTTGTATAACAAAGCTTATGCTATTGATAATGAGGCTTCGAATAAGAGCCAAGCTGAATATGAAAAAATTCGCAAAGAGCAAACAGAACCTCTTCTTCGCGATGCTGCAGCTCAGTTAGAAGAAGCATTTAACTTAGATGAACAAAATATGGGTGAAGCATTGAAGCACCTTAAAAACATCTATTACATTCTTGGTGATGAAGAAAATCTCAAACGTGTAGAGTTGATGTAATAATCGCTTACAATAATACAAAAAAGGGGACCGATGGGTCCCCTTTTTTGTTTATCCTATATTTATTTAGGGGGAGTTGTGTTGCTACCAAGGTGTGTTATGGGTTAATATTATTTGTTGGGTAGGAGTTACTATTGCATCCATTTTTATGTCATGCGTTTCTTGAGGAATTGAGTCAAGCAATTGACAGTCGTAGCAGATGCCTATTTTAAGTGCATTGGTGGTGCTGAGTAAACGATCGTAATAACCTTTTCCTCGTCCCATTCGTGCACCATTTCTGTCAAATGCTACTCCAGGGATTATTGCGAGCTCAATTTCTTGTGCATTGATTATGTCTTCTCCTATAGGTTCGTGTATGCGAAAAGAGCCTATTGCAGTGTTTCCATATGGAAGAATCTCAAGGGAGTCTCCTGCTACACGAGGTAAGTATAGGTGTTTGTCATTTGCCCAATTGAAGTGTGCAACAGTGCTAATTTCATCAGGGAGTGAATGATATGTCAAAATGTGGTGTGCATTTTTGAACCACTGGGATTTTTCAATAACAGATGTTACTAAAAAGGCATCAATCTCCTTTTGAGTATTAGGGATTGATGCTTTTAGTGATTTAATGAGTTGTCGTATCTCGCTTTTGGTCATTTTTTATCCAATTGTATTGGAAATTTTGATGCACCTTTGTTTATTTGCTCAATAGCCTTTTTGATGTTATTGTCGTAGTTGTTATATACTTCGTAATAAGCATGGCTACCGATAAAATCTCTAGCAATAAGTGCTTTAATTGCAGGAAGAATGAGTGGGCGAGAGATGCTGATGTAATACCATTGAGCGGGTACTTTGTTCTTTTTGGCGAAATCAACAAATTCGCTCAAAAGATAGTCGTCGTTAGGGAGTCTCTTTAGGAGTTCCTTTGTTGATTTGCAATCGTTATATCTGTTGCGATTTTTGTCGCAAAAATTAAATGCAAATTTTTGAAATAGCCCAGCGTTAATGACGCTATAGTAATATTTTGTGATACCGGATGTGTCGTTGGCTACGAAAATATCAGGCATAATACCACCACCACCATATACTTTTCGGCCATGAGCAGTGGTGAATTCTAAGTTTTTATCTAGTTTTATGCTGTCTGCATTATATGCTTCACCATGGTTGAAACGTTCGATGAGTTCGTTGTTGTAGTTTTTGTCGCCCAATTTGTAGTCTTTTTGTATGCATCGTCCTGATGGAGTATAGTATCGAGCAACGGTTAGTCTAACGGCACTACTGTCTGATAATAATATTTGTTGTTGAACTAGTCCTTTGCCAAATGAGCGTCGTCCAATAATTAGCCCTCTATCATGGTCTTGAATTGCTCCAGCGAAGATTTCACTTGCGCTAGCAGAAAATTCATCAATTAGTACTACTAATTCAGCATTTTGGAATGACCCATTGCCATCGCTTCCTGTCGATTGGCTATCGTAGCGAGAGCGAGTATTTACAATGACGTGTCTTTCGGGAAGGAATTCGTTGGCCATAAGGATTGCACTTTCCATAATACCACCACCATTACCTCGGAGGTCAATAATGTATTTTGATGCTCCTTCGTTTTTGAGGTTGTTTAGAGATGTTAGGAATTCGTTATATGTATTACGACTGAATTTGTTTACTTTTATATATCCAATCTCGGGGGTAATAAGGTATGATGCATCGATTGAATGTACTGGAATATCGCCTCTCACAATGTCAAAAGATAGGGGAGTCGCAGAGCTATTGCGTTTGATGCCAAGTGTTAATTTGGTGCCTTTTTTACCACGAAGTAGTTTCATTACTTTTTCGTTGGTAATTGAAATGCCAGCAACGTTTTCATTGTTGACAGACACAATTCTATCTCCAGCCATTAGTCCAACTTTTTCGCTTGGTCCAGTTGGTATTACTTCAATAATAGCAATGGTGTCGTTCATTATTGAGAATGAGATTCCGATACCACTAAAAGACCCTTCTAATTCTTCGTTGGTCGCCGCGAGGTCCTCTGCTGGTATATAAGTAGAGTGGGGGTCAAGCTGAGCAACTATGTTTGGAAATGATTTTTCCAAAATAGTGTCAATGCTTACAGTGTCAACATATTTGTCTTCAATTAGACGAAATATTTGAGCGAGTTTTTTATTAGAGGGACTATAGAATGATGTCTCTGTAAATATGCGTCCTATAACCATTCCCAATACCAATGAAATGGATATGATTAAAGGGATGAAGATTTTGCTATTGTTCTTATTTGCCATTATAAGACTTGATTATTCAAGGTTCTCAATGTGTATACACTCAATTTGAGCTCTTTTTAATAGGTCAATGCCATCAGTAATACGATAGAGCTCATTAAATACAACGCGTTTAATACCAGCTTGGATTATGAGTTTTGCGCATTCTACGCATGGTGATGCTGTTACATATAATGTGGCTCCGTCGCTGCTATTATTGCTACGTGCAACTTTGGTTATGGCATTAGCCTCGGCATGAAGTACATATGGTTTGGTTGTGCCAGATTCGTCTTCGCATATATTTTCAAACCCAGCAGGAGTGCCATTATATCCATCAGAAATAATCATTTTATTCTTTACAATGATGGCTCCGACTTTGCGTCGTGTGCAATAAGAATTTTCGGCCCATATTGCCGACATGCGCAAATATCGCTTGTCGAGAAGTTCTTGTTTGTCGTTTTGTGTAGTCATAAGTTATATTTATTCAACAAAGGTAATAACTTTTTTATCTATATGCAATATAAATAATGTGTGTATAACGAAAAACAAAAGTGAAACACTAAACATATATATGTGTAACAAAAGTGCAACAAATGTAAAATGTTTATAATATGCAGAAAATCAACCATTAAGATAATGGGCAAAATAAAAAATAAATAAATTAACAAAAAATAACAATAAAATAATTTTGATATTAAAATAATTTGTATATTTGCATCGTGATTATATTGTTTTCTATTTAAAATATTCTTATTATGTGTTCAAAAAAGTTTGAATCTAAATTAATGGCAATGCAAGGCAATTTGTTGAATTTTGCATTTATTTTAACTTCTAATCGAGACGATGCATACGATTTACTTCAAGATACAACGCTAAAAGCGCTTGATAATGAGGATAAGTATGTTGAAAATGTGAACTTTAAGGGATGGGTGTTTACGATTATGCGCAACATTTTTATTAACAATTATCGTAAAGTGGTGAGAGAGTCAACGATTATTGATCAAACGGAGGATTTGTATCATTTGAATTTGCCACAAGATTCTGGTTTTGAGACACCAGAAGGTGCTTTTGCTGCAAAGGAAATTAATGAAGCAATCAATTCGTTTGCTGATGAGTATCGTATCCCATTTTCAATGCATGTTGCTGGATATAAGTACAATGAGATTGCTGAGGAAATGGGGCTGCCATTGGGAACTGTGAAGAGTCGAATTTTCTTTGCTCGACAAAAATTGCAGGTGATGCTGAAAGATTATCGCTGAAGTATAATTGTATATAGGGCATAAATGGGAGGATATAAATTTTCAATATATCCTCCCATTTTGTTATGATTCGTTTTGTGGCAATGCTTTAGATGCTTTAGCTCCCATTTCTTTAAGTTTTGTTGCTTTATCAATGAGATTTCCTCGCCCATATTTGAGTTTTGTCATGGCTCCGTTATAACTTGCTTGTGCGTTATTAATAGCACGTTCGATGGATTTCATATCTTCGACAAATCCTACAAACTTGTCATACATTTTGCCACTTTCGGTTGCTATTTCAATCGCATTTTTAGTTTGACGATCATGACGCCAAAGTTGCTCGATTAATTTAAGCGCTGAGATTAAGTGGGTGGGGGATATTAATAAAACTCGGTTGTCGTATGCTTCTTGCCATAGAGTAGAATCAAGTTGCATAGCGCAAATGTATGCAGCCTCATTAGGGATAAACATCATTATAAACTCAGCTTTGTCTGTTCCGATATAATCTTGATATTTTTTTGTCTTTAACTCGTTTATGTGATTGCGAATGGATTGAATGTGTTTTTTTTGAAGCGCCTTGAGATCATTAGGGTTATCGCAATTTACAATATCTATATATGCATTCAACGACACTTTAGAGTCAATAATTACCTTTCTTCCATCGGGATAGCAGATAACTACATCAGCGATTAGTCTCTTCCCGTTCTCGTCGTAAGTAGTTTTTTGCACATGAAATTCTCGTCCTTTTTCTAATCCCGATTTCTCTAAGATGTTTTCAAGAATCATTTCGCCCCAATCACCTTGTGTTTTGCTATTCCCTTTTAATGCTAAAGTCAAATCTTTTGCTTCTTTCCCTATAGTTTGATTGAGCTCGATTAACTCTTTAATTCGTTCTTGGAGGGAAAAACGCTCCCTTGATTCGGCAGAATAGCTGTCGCTAATTGTCTTTTTGAATTGTTCGATGTTTTCCTTGAGAGGTGTTAGTATTTCATTGAGTCGAGTTTCGTTTTGTTCTTTGAATGCAATCGTGTTATGATGCAATATCTCTCCCGCAAGATTTTTGAATCTAAGTTCATTCTCTTGATTTAATCGTTCTTTTTCCTCATCTATAAATTTAATGCGTTCTTGCAGCCTGCTATTTTCTTCACGCAATTTAATGGATTGAGATGTGGCGCGTTCTATCTCTGACTTGAGTTCGGAGATCTGATGCGCTTGAATTTCACATTGTTTAATAGCAATAGCTTTTTCTGAGGATAGGTGAGTTTCTGAGTTGCGTTGAGACTTAAGAGTAAGTAAAAGTTTGATAATGAGAGCAACGCAAATAAGTAATAGAATTGATAAAATAAGTGATGTGTTCATTGTTGATAATTTATATGCGCAAAGTTACATTAAAAATCTTTTATTTGAGAATTTTGTAGTAACTTTGTGGAATATTTCTGAATATTATATGGGAAGACGGAAAAATAATACTTATTTCGGTGCATGGTCAATTTTGACAGTTTCGCTTGCATTATTTGTAGCTTTGTCAATATTGGAGCCAATTAAAATATGTGGGATAGAATTACGTACTACTGGTATGTATGAACGCTTAACAAAAGCTCCTGGTCCAACGCCTGAAGAGATTGCTGAAGCAGAACGACTTGCGGCTGAGGCACGCGCGAAAGAAGAGGAGGCAAAGAAACCTAAATATGATTTATCAGTTCCTCAAACTTTCTTGTTTATAGGAGACTCGATGTTGGAAGGATTGTATCCTCGTTTGGCGGCGTATGCTAAAGAAAACGGGCATAAAGTATATGCTGTAATTTGGTATAGCTCTACTTCTGAAATTTGGGGCGAAACTGAAAAATTAAAAGAATATATTGCCCAGTTTAATCCTACTTATGTATTTATTTGTCTCGGTGCAAATGAATTATTTGTGAGAGATATTAAAGAGAAACGTGATAAATTTGTAAAAAACATCATTTCTCAAATAGGCGACCTTCCTTACCTTTGGATTGGTCCTCCCAACTGGAAACCCGATACTGGTATTAACGAACTCATTGACGAAAACACCCCTGATGGATATTTCTTCCTTTCAGATGGTATGAAGTTTGATCGTATGAGAGACGGAGCACATCCTACTCGCAAATCTGCAATTCAGTGGATGGATAGCATTATGCGTTGGATGCCTGAAAAATGTGCTAATCCAGTAGTGAATATGAAAATTCCAACAGAACAAACAGCTAGAGCTGAGCGTGTAGTCGTTCTTCAACCTAAAAGATAATAACACTTAAATTAATGGTTGAATTGACTCATATTTGGCACAACCTACAGGAACTCCTTACATATCAAAAGGATGTTCCTATGTTGTTTTCAAGCGGGATTTTTTGGCTGCTATTCCTTTTGTTTATTCCCATATACGCATGCTTAAAACGGCGCCGTTGGCAAATGATTGCCTTTGTCGTTGCATTTAGTTTGTATTTCTATTATAAATCAAGTGGATTTTTCTTCTTGTTATTAGTAGGTACATCGCTATTTGACTGGTCGTTGTCGAGGATTATGACACGATTAAAATCAAATGCAGCAAAGAGGCTTTGTGTTACACTATCTATCGTTGCCTCAATTGGCGTATTGTGCTATTTTAAGTATGCCAACTTCTTCTTATTCAATTGGTATCAAGTTGTGGAAGGTAACTTTCAACCACTTGATATAATTCTACCAGTAGGTATCTCTTTCTACACGTTTCAATCTATTAGTTACATTGTAGATGTATATAAAGGTAGGGTGCAAGCAACAAAAACTTGGCTCGAGTATTTATTTTTCTTGTCATTCTTCCCTGCATTAGTTGCAGGCCCTATTGTAAGAGCTGATTATTTCTTGCCACAAGTTACACAAAACGTTCGCGCTACTCGTGAGGATGTTTATCGTGGTCTATGGATGATAATTTTAGGTGTAATTAAAAAAGCAATCATTGCCGACTATATCGCTCAGTATAACGATCTTATATTTGCAAATCCAACAGGTTATACTGGTTTTGAATCTTTAATGGGAGTAGTGGGATATACAATGCAAATATATTGCGATTTCTCAGGTTATTCCGATATGGCAATTGGTATTGCATTAATAATGGGATTCAAATTGTGCCCTAACTTTAATTTCCCATATAAATCTCACAATTTAACTGAGTTCTGGCGCAATTGGCATATTTCACTATCTTCATGGTTGCGTGATTATATTTACATTCCACTTGGAGGTAATCGTAAGGGTACATTCCGTACTTATGTTAACAATTTCTTGACTATGCTTATTGGAGGGTTGTGGCATGGTGCTGATTGGAAGTTCGTATTTTGGGGCGCAATGCATGGTGTTGGTCTTGCTATTCATAAAGCATTCCGTCCATTATTGGATAAAATTCCTAACAATTGGTTTGTTAAGGCCATTTCATGGATGATAACAATGACAATTGTATCATTGTTGTGGGTGTTTTTCCGTGCCGATTCATGGCAAGAATCATTATTGATTATACAAAATATTTTCGTTGATTTCCGTCCCGATTATATCCCTGTTTTTGCCTCGGTTCGATATATTTGGTTGATTATGATGGCAATTATTGTAATTTCACATGCTTTGCCTCGTAGATGGTATAATGTAATGTCTGATTGGTTTGTTAAATCTCCTTGGATTATAAAACTCATAATTTTTGTCGTAGTTGTGCAATTAGTAGTCCAATTTATGAGTGAAGAGGTTTCTCCATTTATATATTTCCAATTTTAAGATTTTAGAAAATACAAAACCATAATAAAAATCATCGGGTGGACTTCTCACGAGGTCCACCCGATTCGCTTATGCATTAAGTGCTATTGATATAATAAAGATGAGAAAATGGCTATTGTTAGAACCTACTTTCGACGATATCCCAATCAATAATATTCCAAAGAGCATTAAGAGCATCGGCTCTGCGATTTTGATAATCGAGATAATAGGCGTGTTCCCACACATCGAATGCTAATAGGGGAGTTAACCCCTCAGTCATCGGGTTTGATGCATTAGAACCTTGAGTTATAAATAAATTCCCTTCATTATCACATGAAAGCCACACCCAACCCGAACCAAATAATTTTATTCCAGCTTCGGTAAATTGTTTTTTGAACAACTCAAAGGAGCCAAATTGTCTATCGATGGCTTGTCGCAATTCCCCTTTGGGCTCTCCGCCTCCATCAGGAGAAAATGAAAAGAAATAAAATATATGATTCCATGCTTGAGATGCATTATTGAATAATGCACCCGATGAACTTAAAATTATTTCCTCTAAAGGTAAATCGCATTTATCGGTATTTTGTATTAAATTGTTAAGGTTTTCAATATAGGCTTTTTCGTGTTTGCCATAATGAAATTCAACAGTTTTCTTGCTAATTGCTGGTTCTAAAGCATCATCAGCATATGGAAGACTTGGAAGTGTATATAACATTGTCGTGAAGATTTTAGTGTTACTTTACACATAAAACACTTCACGACAATAATAGTTCAGTTGTATAGATATATTATTTCTGCAATAAAATGTATTTATTAAGCGAAGCTAATGTTTGATGATAGCGATATTCTATATCAATAAAGTTTTGTTGAGCTTCTAAGAAGAAGTTAACCTCTTGAATATAAGTAATAAGATTGATTTGACCACCATCAAGAGCTTTCTTTAATAATTCAATATTATTAGCATCTTCGAGGGTAGGACGATACTCTTCCATCTCTTGAAATAACGAGATTGCATTTGTGCGAAGTACATTAATTTGTGCTATTTTTTCTATTTCTAAAGCATTACTTTGTAGAGATATCGCTTTTTGGCTTGCTATAATTGACTCTTTTTTATGGCGTTTTGAAAATGTAGGTATTGAAATCCCAAGTGAGAAACCATTGAAGTATGTCCCCAACTCATTTTCAAGTTTATACCCTATTGAAAAACCAGGAAATTTGCTCATGTTTAATGCTTTATGGTTGTATTCTTGAGCTTTTGATATTGATGAATATTGAGCAATTTCAGGATCATATTCTCGGAGTAATTCTTCATATTTTTCAGTAGAAAGAATAGCCTCCTTTGGATAAGAATTTAGATGCGCCAATATTGAAGAGATGTCATTGCCTCCATTTTCAACTAAAAGGGTAGACTCAAAATTGTTTAACTGATTTCTAAGTTCTTTGCTTTGTCGAGTTAATGCAATCTTCTCTATTTTCAATTTATTGATATCAAGAATAGTAACCTCACCTTGTTTTGCTCCTTGCTGATATTTAAGTGTAAGAGAATCTATTTGGCTCACTAATTGTGACACAAGCGAGATTTGTTTACGAAGGTTTATGATATCAATAAGCAACAACTTAATTTCAACTAATTTATTGAGATAGTTACTCTTATTAAGATATTCGATAGCTTCTGAAGAACTGTTAATTGCTTTTTTACGCGCAGAGTATGCTCCTGGCCATTCAAAACTTTGACTTATATCAATGCCCCATTTTGCACCCTCTTTCCCCCATTTGTGTTCATATCCAATTTCTGGGTCGGGGAGGTTGTTTTCGCTCTTTAGTTCGTTAATCTCAGCTTTATTTTCTGCGATAGATGCCGCTAACGTGGGATTATTTGATACAATTTCAAATAATGCATTATCAAAATCGTTTGCGTTGACCGATATGCCTAAGATTATGATTGCTGATAATATAATTATGCGTTTCATTTTTCTGATTTATTTGAAGTTATGTAATAAATTACTGGAACCACAAAAATGTTTAAAATGGTAGATGACAACAATCCCCCTAAAATCACTATTGCCATGGGAGATTGGATCTCGTTGCCAGGTTCACCTCCATTCATTGCTATTGGAATCAATGCCAATGCAGATGTTAAAGCTGTCATGATAATGGGATTCAATCGATCGGCCGAACCTCTCATTATTTGTTCCATTAATCCTAAACCTTCCTCCTTCAACGTATTGTAGTGAGAGATAAGCAACATGCCATTTCGGGTAGTAATACCCAATAATGATATAAAACCAATTATTGCAGGAATGTTTAATTCCCCTGAGGTGCATCTTAATATTATTATACCACCAATAAGAGCTAATGGCATATTAATTAGGATTATAAGGGATTGTTTTATGTTTTTAAACTCTTGATATAGTAACATAAAGATAATAAGTAAAGCACCTATCGAAGTGAGAGCAAGGGTGCGAGAAGCTTCTGCTTCGCTTTCAAATTGACCTCCATAAACTATATAATAGTTCTCTGGTAATTTAATTTTTTCTTCAATTTGTTGTTGTATGTCATTAACTGCTCCTCGCAAATCGCGGTCGGCTACGTTTGCTGAAATAATCAATCTGCGATTTACATTTTCGCGATTAATGGTATTTGGGCCACTTGTTGAAACAATATCCGCAACGTAACTCAATGGAATTTTCCCTTGATTGCTATCTATCATTAAGTTAGAAATCTTTTCAATCGAATTACGGTGTTCATCATCAAGCCTAACAGTTAGGTCAAAAGGAAGCCCTTGTTCATACACTTGCGACACAACTTCTCCACCCAAAGCAACATTAATAAATTGTGTGAATTGATTTATCGTAATGCCATATTTAGCCAGTAATTCACGACGAGGACGAATATCAAGTTGTGGACGTTCTACTTGTTGCTCAATGTTTACATCGACAATCCCTTCTACGCCACTAATTGCTTGCTTTATTTGTGTGCCGAGTGAATAGAGGTGATTAAGGTCATCTCCAAACAACTTAATTGCAATCTGTGATTCGGTACCTGAAAGCATCGCATCAATTCGGTGAGAGATTGGTTGACCTATCTCAATGTTTGTGCCAGGTAGAGTAGCTAATTTTTCGCGGATTTCTTTTACTACTTCTCCTCGAGTACGATTTGTTAGTTTATAAGGAGCTTCTATCTCTGAAGAATTAACCCCAAAAGAGTGCTCGTCAAGTTCGGCTCGACCAGTTTTACGTGCAACAGTTTGAACTTCAGGAATTGAAAGTAAAATTTTCTCAGCTTCTTTACCAATGTTGTCACTCTCATCAAGAGCAATCCCGGGGAGTGTGCTCACATTCACAGTAAAAGATCCTTCGTTAAATGAAGGCAAGAAACTTCGCCCAAGTGTAAAGAATAATATGATTGCTGTAATAAATAATACACCAACAGTGCTCAACAACGCTTTTCTATGACTTAAACTCCATTCAAGACCTTTAGAGTATAGTGTTTTTAGTTGCAGAGTAACCCATGGTTCTTTATCCAATTTGGTCGTTGCTTTCTTTGTCCCTAATAAGTAACTACATAACACTGGTGTTAATGTCAAAGCCACTATTGTTGATGCCACTAACGCTACAATAAATGAGATACCAAGAGGAATTAACATTCTACCCTCAATTCCACTTAAAAAGAATAGAGGTAAGAAACTCGCAATGATAATTAGGGTTGAGTTCAAAATTGGCATGCGAACCTCTTTTGACGCCTCAAATACTACTGCAATTGTTGATTTGCGTTTATCTTCAGGAAGTATGCGATTTTCTCGCAATCTTTTATACACATTTTCAACATCAACAATAGCATCATCAACGAGCGAACCTATTGCAATTGCAATACCGCCAAGACTCATTGTGTTTATTGTAAAGCCGAAGAAATGTAGCACTAACACTGCGATAATCACCGATAATGGAAGCGCTACAAGTGAAATGATTGTAGTGCGAATATTCATCAAGAAGAAGAATAATACAATGACTACAAATAAAGCACCTTCAAGTAAAGACTGTTGTAAGTTGCTGATTGAACTATCAATAAAATCACTTTGCTTGAAAATGTTTGTAGAAATATTCAAGTCTTGAGGCATGTTTTTTGCCATAGATGACAATTCAGCTTCAATCTTTTCAGTTAACTCAATCGTTCCAATAGCTGGTTGTTTTGTTACAGTTATAAGCACTGCTGGGTTAGCTCGTTCTGAAGCTACACCCAATCGTGGTATTTTGTTCCCAATAGCTACTGTCGCGATATCTTCAATAAGTATGGTGCCATTTTCATCACTTCTCACAACAGTTTTTCCAATATCATCGGTCGATGTCGTATTTACATCCCCTTTAATTAGGTATTCGTTGCCAAATTCATACAATACGCCACCTGTAGCATTGTTATTTATGCCTTCAACGCATTCCATAACCTCTGTTAATGACACATTGAAATGACGCATACGCTCAGGCATGATTTGTATTTGATATTCTTTGATATCTCCGCCTATCACTGCCACTTGTGATACACCTCCAATTGAGAGCAATCTAGGACGAATTACTCGGTCGGCGAGGCTACGAATATCACTCATCGATGTAGAGTCGGCAGTAAGACCAATAATCATAATCTCCCCAAGAATAGACGATTGAGGACCGAGGGTAGGGGTTTCTACTCCAGGAGGTAGTTGGTCAGTTATAGTTGAGAGTTTTTCCGATACAATTTGTCGTGCTGTATATACATCTGTCCCCCAGTCAAATTCTACCCACACGATTGAAAACCCTGTAGCTGAAGATGAACGCACTCTGCGCACATCTGTAGCACCATTAACCGCCGTTTCGATAGGGAACGATACTAATTTTTCCACCTCTTCAGGAGCAAAACCTGGAGCTTCTGTCATCACTACAACAGTAGGAGCATTGAGGTCGGGGAATATATCAACCTCGGTTCGCATAAGCACTACTGTGCCAGCAACCATCATTACGACCGACAATAATAATATAGTCAATCGATTCTTTAGTGAAAAATCAATGATTTTGTTTAGCATAGCCTAATATTATTAATGGTTATGA
>JAEIGA010008644.1_pt1 | contig 15424 bp, 16 predicted proteins | sample 9270691 | NCBI WGS metagenome assembly JAEIGA01 (sample SAMN17057246, study PRJNA624740) | gut metagenome | biome: biome; isolation source: fecal sample | host: Bos grunniens | place: China: Xizang | collected 2019
ATAATTATTAGTTATCCGTTATTTTTGCTGTTTGTTGTGGAACATTGCAAGCAACACAAGTTATAAAACACGGATGTTAGCACACATAATAATTGTACGAATGTTATTAACTATTTTCAATCAAAATGCAAAAAAGTTAAAAAAACCGACAAAAAAGTTAATATATCGATGAAAAATACTCGTATAGTAAGGCGGTATAATAAAAACATAATTTAGTTTATAGATTTCGAGTGTGGTAAATACATAACCCTAGTGATATTCTTTGACAAGTATCGAAAGAAATTGAAAGACTATTTATACAGGAAAAATAGATTTTATTGAAATTTGCAAAATGCGCTGAGTTTAATATACTTTTTGATGTGGAGCATTATTAATTTGTCGAAGAGGAGTTTCACTGAGATAATCGGGAAATAAACACTTTGGATAAACAGTTTGAAAGATAGTTTTTGAATTTATTATGTTTTTTAGCGTGATGAGATACCTCGGATGCATTCCATACTTGTTCTGCCTCATCAATAGTATTGAAATATAAATGTTTGTCTAAATATTCTTCAATTAAAGCTATAAGTTCAGTATTTTGTTTTTTTGAATAGAATTGCCAATCAATCATTTCCTCAAGCTCTTCTTTGGTAAAATAAAGTCCCTTACTGTAGAGTGCTTTTATTTCTTCGACAGTGTATTCAAGCGGATCGTTTATTATCCCCATATGTAGTGTGAGAAATATTTCAGAAATTAAGTCTTTTTCGGTTTGATTCAATGCACGTGTTTTTTGGTTGCATTTTTCTAATTCTTCCGGAGAAAAATAATCTGGATGATTTTTGACAAGTAGAAACAGATGACATAAATTATCATAATGCCTTATTATTTTTTTCTTTTCTTCCAAAGATTCAATATGCCATAATCCTCGAATTGAATTTGCAAGTTTGTCTGATATTATCACTTCTTTATTCATTTTAAGAACTCCTTAAACTCCACTTTCATAATACATATGTCGAAAAATGAAAAATGTCACGCAAATATTTTGTAAATTTACAAAATGTTCACACTTGATGTTTTAAGTTAAGGAAACGAATGCCAAGACACTTGAACAGTTAAATGCCACACTTTATCCAAGCTATTAAAGCAGATATTAAAAGGACAGAATAAAAACCTCTCTTAACACAGATAACTTCTCATCTAGGATAGTGAAGATGTTACCTATACCGAAAAGAAAGGTGCACGTTCCGCTATACTTGCCGCTTGTCAGGCGACGATCTCACCTGACCCGAAAAATATCGGTTCGTACCGTGGCTTTACAATGGAACTCTCCTTTAATGCTTTTGAAAAAGAGTACCTTTACCATTGTAGGTGTTCTCAGACATTCAATTACTCTCGGCTCGGATAGCTACGGTAACATTATTCGACATGATAATCTAATAACTACAACGCTGGAAAGGTTGAAAACTACTTAAGAAATATCTGCCGACACAAAGGTACAGTTCGAAAACGCAAAGATTGAAGTTGTAAGACCTTTTGCACAGGAAGAAGAGCTTTCACAGAAGTCCGAAAGGCTAGCAAAGCTTATTGCACTGATTGATATGGATCATAAGTAAAATGAGATTGTGGATGGGGAAGTGGAGGATGAAACTGACATAAGAGATAGGTATTGCATATCAAAAGAGACTACAAGATAGTGTTATGTTGCGAAAAGAACTACAATGGAACATATCTTATAGAGTGTAAGGTTTTTCTTGACAAACCAAATTTATTTCCCTAAAATGTTACATATAGCAAACATTTGTTCGCGATGAGTGAAATTAGTTACTAATAGAAAAACTCATAGTTATAGCACAAACTTACTGTTTTTTAAAATCCAAAAGTCCGAAAATCATCTTTGGTTAATCAGAGATTTTTTCGGACTTTTTTATAATAGTGTTGTTAGAGTTTATTAACACATTAATATATGTTTTTATAGAATCTTTTAATTTAGTTCATTGTAACAAAAATGAACTGCAGAAAATTAAGGTGATGGTAAAAGATTATGTGTTAAATATTGTGACAAAAATATAGAACAAAAAAACATATTCTTTTTGAGGTAGAAATTTAATATGTTTTAACTGTGCATTTGTGCTACTTTTCTATATGTTTGTTTCTATTGTTTAGAAATATAAACCATCAAACATTTACTTGGAAAGAGAGGATTTGTATGTATTATGATAAAAATGGAAAATTGATTAAGATAAACGACAAGTTGTTTTTTGAAGAAATTGGTCTCTTCAGGTTAATAATGAGGGACAAATTGTTGTTAGAAAAATGCGATGATTCTGCATATCCCCATCTTATTTTTGATAAGATGGTTTTTGATTGTAATGTTCTATCAGCATATATTGTTGATTAATGTTGAAACATTTTGATTTTTCTGTTATTATTTAACAGAGGTGATTTAAATGAACACTTTTGATAATAATATTGCAATACTTTCATACGCTGTTTTAAGTGAAAAGTTTAATGATGAAGAAAGTGTTATATCGAGTTTTGTTCCCTTGATTGAAGATTTGTTGTTATCAATTAATGAAACTGTTATCGCCAAAATCCATTTAGTAGAATTATATGAACAAAGATATGGATATCCTATGCCACCGGCCGTTTTAAATGAAATTCTCTTATTGCTGTCGGGTGCTGGTAAAATTAATTATTTGAAAGACGAGTATATTGAAATCGTTAAACGTAAGATTGAAAGTGTTTCTTTTGATTACAGTACAACGCTGAATAAACTCAAAACATCTTTTTCTTATTTTGCGAAGGAAAATGGTGAAGATATAAAACCTAGTGAGGTAGTTAATATTTTCCTTGAGTTTATGACCAAGTATGCTGTTGATTTAAACTCCTTTTTTAACTTTTTATCTGAAGAAAACGAATTGAATTTCGATAATGATACTGCATACAACAAAATAATTGTTGATTTTTTAATGAAAACTCGTACAGAAGAACCGAAACTTTTTGCTTTGTTAAATGATATTTTCTTTGGCGTCGCATTATCTTCTGTACTTAAATTAGATCAGACAAAAATACAAGAACTCGAACAAAACCAGATGTTTGAGGGCTTTTTAGTTGACAGCAATTATGTATTTAGATTGCTTGATTTACAGACAACTTATGAACATATGGCAACTTTGCATACACATAAACTAGCTCAGAATTCAGGGGCAAAGTTTTTTATTCTCAAGGAAACTCTTGAACAAATATCCCAAACTTTAAGTAAGTTTATTGACGATATTAATCCACATACAAAAATTTGTTTTGAGCCATATGGTGAGGAGTCTTTTTCTGGTATCTATTCTGCGTATATTCGTAAAAATCTTACTAAAACTCAAGTTCATGAAATAATTACAAATCTTCAAGGTCTTTTGGATGAAGAGTATGGTATTAAGCTTTGGGAAAACGAAGTAGCATCTGTTTCAGAGGAAGATGGAATCACGATATCTTCTATGAATAAATTCAAACCCAACGCTGACTATGATAGTTTAGTGCATGATTTGATTTTGGTCAAAACAATTGATATGGTACGCCCGAAATACATTCCTGATAAGTCTAGGGCAGTGTTTTGGGTTTTAACAGACGACAATAAATTAATGAAGTGGTCATCGTCAAAATATAATAAAAAAAGAATTCCGGAATGTATAACGGAATCTCAATTATCAACAATTCTTTGGCTCGGTTCTCCCAAACAGTTTAGTGGTCAGGCTTTAGAAAATGTTGTGTTTGCACTAAGAAATCAATCGTTAATCAATAAGGATCAGTATAAAAGAATCAGCGAAGCTATCGAAAAACAAAAAGAGCGCTATGCAGATAGTAAAACGAAACTAGATACAATGAGTCTGTTGTTTAATACTAGTTGTATATCGTTGACTGAAATTGAAAAAGCCTCTGAATCAGATGAGCATTTGAATCGTTTGTTTGACGAAAAAATGCAAAAAGCCAAACAGGTTGTTGAAGATATTAAAAAAGATAAAAAAGCAATTGAGGACGAAAATGAAACTATCAAACAAAAACTTAAGGAGGCAAATGCGTCAGAACAGGAATCAAGAAGCGTGATTTCTGAGAGAGAATGTGAATTGATTAGAGCTATACAAAATGCTATATTTGATTTGGAATCTTTTTTAAATGACAAAAAGAAGCAGAAGCAAAACTGTGAAATTGAAAAAGAGAAAGAATTAAATAAAATTAAACGTAAACTCAATGTTTTTATTGTTTTAGGTGCTATTATTTTATGTGCTATTTTTGTTTTTATAAATAAAAAAACAGAGCTTTTTGATAAACACGGAGATTTAGTCAGTATTATAACTACCGTTGCGTGTGCGACTGTTGTTATTGTTTTTGGTATAAGTCTGTCAGATTGCATAAAACAAAAGAGAATAAAAATAGCTCAAAAAATATTATGCAAACGTCAAAATAAGCAAAAATGTGATAACTACGACAAAAAAATCGAAAAGTTAGATGAAGATATAAAAATATTAGAGAAGAAACTTGAAGAAAATAATAGTCAATTAACAGAAATTTTAGAAAAATCATTAAAATAATAGGCCAGAAAGTGTGATGCTTTTTTGTTTTAGCAGTCCTAAAAGAATATGATTTTTACGGAGATTTAATACGAAAACCGTTCGAGCAAGCAAACTCGAACGGTTTTTTACTTTAATATTCTAGAAATGTCTTTTATTCAATCAAATATAAATTTGTATTCCTTATTACAGCTTTATTCTTTATAAAAGAGTTCAAACAATCTTGAGTCGGTTTTACGGTTAATTTTATAGTTCGATTTAGCGTTTGAATAAAGCCGTAGTGAGTGTACCAACACGGTTGCTTCATCTTTAGAAAGTTTAAAATCTTTGGCTAGTGTGTTTAATATATAAGATTCTTCCAATTTGAAATATTTATATTCGTTAAATGCGTTTTTTATTCTATTGGTTATTTGTTCTTTTTGTTTATCTGACAAGCTGCATGTTTCGAGAGCTGATTTAAAATTTTCAGAATCAATCTCAATATACTTTGTGTTAAGCAATAAATTTGCTGTTATAGCATCTAATTTAGCTTGTTCGAGCTCTTTTCTTGATACAATGAATTTTGATAAAACAGGAGATTTTTTTATGTCTCCAGCCGAAACTGATATCATAGCACCAGTAAAAAGTTCGGTGTTTAATTTATCTCCATTTATGATAGGATCATAAAAAGATAGGTGCACAACTTCACCAATTTCGGTACCTTTTAAAGTTATATAACCGATATTATATGTTTTTGAAAGCAGAAATTCGCCTGTGTATACTTTATTATATTTTTCCTCAGTTTCAATACTAAGAGAAACTTGATAAGAGATGTTATGCTTTATTGAAAGTTTTGCTTTGTTTACTTTTTTTGATGTGTTTGAGGCTGTTTCAATAAAGTAAAAGTTGTAATTGTGATGTTCATATTTTTTGTATCGTTTTGACTCATAATTTAGGTCAAAATCAGAGTCAAAAATGTTTGTTTCAGTTAAACCTAGCAAATAATCTGATGAAACATTCAATGCTTTACAAAGAGCAATTAAAAAATTGGTATTTGGTATTCGATTAAGATAAATAGACAAATTGTTTTTTGTTATTGTGTATCCTATGTCCTTATTTAATTTATGGCATAAAGCATCTAAAGAGGTGTTTCGTGCTTTCATTGCAGACAGGACTCTTTTGTTGAATACTTCAACGTTTATAAAATGTTTATTACTTTCGTTCATGTACAACGCTCCTTGAATCTAATAAGATTATTTTATATCAAATTCAAAACAAAGTCAACTGTAATTTTAACTATTTAGATTAACAGCAATTATGTCTAAATATAAGATAGATAGTTATGATTTTGGTCAAACTTCCAAAACTTGAGAAATTAAGGAAATTGTGTTGACTTTTATTGATTCATGTTATAAAGTGAGAGTCAGATTAAAACAATCTCAGATGTTAAGAACGAGGTGACTTGAATGAAGAACATAAAATGGAGACAGGCCATGGCTTGGCTAAGTATAGCTTTACTTATAGCATTATGTTTTTGGATTGCCGAATTTTCAGCTTATAATACAGGATTGAAAAATTTAGAGCGGAATATAACGATCAATATCACTGGTGAGAATTCAGGTAATATCGAAGTCAATATCAGCGAGAACGCTGAAGTTCAAAAAAAGCGAGAAGAATTAATACAAGATATAATATGGACTAGTATAAAAATGGCTGTAACAGCACCAACTTGTGCTATTACAACAACCTTTGCACTTAAAGGCAGTATAAAAATTAAAATGAAAAGCTCTCAAAATGGATAGCTTGTTAATAAATCAATAGGAAGAGATGATTGTTTCACAATTTATACGAGTAACGATAGTGCAAAAACGAATTATAACGGGAGGTGTATAACTGATAACATATGAAAATAACGGACGGGACATACATAAGTATAACTCTTTTTATTCCTCGAAAGTAATAAAAAGAGTTAAAGAAATGGACTTGCTGACATATCTGAGAAATTGCGAACCGTATGAGCTGGTAAGAATTTCACACAACGTATACTCTACAAAAACACATGATAGTTTAAAAATATCAAATGGTATGTGGATGTGGTGGTCAAGAGGTATAGGCGGAAAAAGTGCCGTTGATTATCTTGTGAAAGTACGTGGTATGACTTTCATAGAAGCAATTTCTCTCATTGTGAAAGAGGAAGACGTATTAAGTAAACCATACAGAAAGCCGCAGTACAAAACTAAAAGAAAACTTATTCTTCCGCCGAGAGCTGATAATAATGATATTGCAGTTGACTATTTAAAACAAAGAGGAATCAATGAAAATGTCATTTCATATTTCATTGAAAAAGAAATGATATATCAGAGTGCACCGATGAACAATATTGTGTTCGTTGGGTTCGATGAAAAAGGTGTTCCTAAATATGCAGGTATGAGGGGTACGGATGAATACAGATATATCAGTGATGCATTCGGTAGTGACAAGAGTATTCCTTTTCGGTTGGTAAATAAAAATAATACAAACATTCATATCTTTGAAGGTGCGATAGATTTATTATCCTTTGCCACACTTCTTTATGAACAAGGTTCTGATTTTAAAAGTCAGAACCTTGTTTCTTTATCCGGAGTTTATCAACCTTCTAAGAAAATGAATAATGTTCGGTTACCGAATTCGTTGAGCAAGGCTCTTGATGATAACCCACAAATAAAAACAGTTTATCTGCATTTGGATAATGACACAACAGGTCGTAAAGCAGCAGAAGTAATAAGTGAATTACTGAAAGATAAATACACCGTTGAAACAGATTTTGTTTCGGTTGGTAAAGACGTTAATGATTACTTATGCTCTTTAAAAAATTTATAAAACAAAATAAGAAGGGAGGTTTGATGCAAGTGAAAAAATTTGAAGTGACCATAACGGAAACCTTAACAAAGAAAGTTTCGGTTGAAGCTCAGAATCAGGAAGAAGCAGAGCAAATTGTAACCGATGATTGGTACAGAGGTGAACATATTCTTGATGCGGATAACTTTACCGAAATTAACTTTGAAGCAAAGGAATGTATTACTGAAAAGATAAAAGTTGTTTTGGTTGAACCCGGCAAGATTGCAAAAGTTCAGGAGATTGATTCTTCTCTTGAGAGTATGCAAAACATTGTCGGAGGTGATATTGATGTTCGCTATTTATCTGACGGTTTAATTATTCATAACCGTGAAGGTAAACTTCTTTCGTTACCATTAAACAGAGGACTGTGTGATGATGAAGGCAGAGTTAATGATATCATTTTCGGAACGTTTTTTATCTGTGACAGTAAAGAAGATGAGTTTACAAGTCTTTCTGACAAACAGATAACCGAACACTTAAAAAGATTTAAGTACCCGGAAAAGTTTTTTAAGGTCGATGACCGTATAACTAAAGTCCCATACAACCCGATAAAAAAAGAACATGAAAGATAAAGGAGGAATATATAATGAAAAGATTTAAAGCAGTCGTAGTTCATTGCTTAGCTAATGTGGTTGAAGTAATTGCGAACTCAAAAGATGAAGCCGAAGCAAAGATAAAAGATATCGACAATTCAACTGACGTAATTTCTCAGCTTGAAAATACGAAAATGTTTCCGGTATATAAGGTGTTTGAAGCTGACAGCGAGTCAGAAGACTGTGATACAGATGATGCTCAGAACTTTTCTGATGATGAAGAAGTCTGATTGATGAGCTGTATTAACAGATAAAATGCGTGGCATCAGTCTTAACAAGCATTGGATATGAGTACTCACATCCGCTTGTTAAGGGATTTTCCACCCCTAACACCCCCAGAAAGGAGATGATTCCAATGGACACATTAGCTTATGTTGCAGTTGCAGGCTTAGCTTTTATATCAAATATAACTGCAACAATCTTAATTGAAAAGTTAAAGAAGAAAGGCTTGATTGTATGCGAAACAGAGAGATACAAGTAAAAGTATATTTTAACAATCAAGAAAAGAAAAAACTTGATTTGCTTTGTAGGCAGACCGGGTTGAAACCATCCTTGGTTATACGCTATCTTGTTTTAGGTTATGAACCGCCTGAAGCACCGCATGTTAAATATGATGATTTGATTTATCAGTTAAGGTGTATCGGTAATAACATCAATCAGATTCTTCGTATTGCAAGAACGAACGGTATATTAAATCCTGCTGAGTTGGAGAAACATTTGTCTGAGCTTAAAGATGTTGAACAGGAAATGCATGATGCTTTCAGGATAAACAGAAAAAATTAAAATGGCAATAGTGTATATCATTCCTATTCGTACACATCTTGACAGAACACTTGCTTATGTCGGCAACAAAAATAAAACTGAAAACGAAAACTACGAAAAAATGTTTCTGAATTTGCATAGTGTACTTGATTACAGTATTAATGATTTAAAGACAGAAGAACAGTTTTATGTTACTCCGACTCAAAACCTGACATCAGTTGAAAACGCATTTCAGGAAATGATGCGAACAAAGAAACGTCATCGCAAGACAGACGGCATTCTCGGTTATCATATTATTCAATCGTTTGCTCCCAATGAAGGAACACCGGATAAGATTCACGATTTGGGAATTGAGTTTTTGAACAGAGCTTTTAATGGTTATGAAGGAGTCGTTGCAACACATCTTAATACAGACTGTTTGCACAATCATCTTGTAGTGAACTCTGTTCAAGCAAAATCAGGATTGAAGTTTAACGATTGTCTGGAAAGCTATTATCATCTTCGTGAAATTTCTGATGACCTTTGTCGTGAATACGGATTGTCTGTTATTAACAATCCGAAAAAGCGTGGTCATAAAAGTTATGATTTATATATGGCAGAAAAAAACGGAGAGTGGACAAAGGATGCAATCATCAGAAGAGATATTGATGAATGTATTCTGACAACAACAAATCGAAAAGCATTTTTTATTGAAATGCAAAGACTCGGATACACTTTTAATTTCAATCGTAAGTATCCGACTATTTCACATCCGAACTTTGAAAGACCGAGAAGATTAAAAACTCTCGGAGAAAATTATACAATTGAAAGCATAGACAACAGAATAAAATCAAAATGGCAGAGATACAGAATAGATATTCCTCAACAAGATAATCTTGTTGGGGATTTTTTTGTTCCTCTCGTTGACCCAACTTATCAACAGATTTATGTTTCGTTTGTAACCGTTGTTCAGTATGTAAAGAAAAATCCTAACAAGAACAGAGGTCTTGATAAATATCTCATTGATGAAATGCGAAAGCTCGATAAACTGATTGAACAACAAAATCTTTTGTGTGATAACAACATCGATGCTTCTGAACAACTTTCAGAATACAGACAGTCTTGCGAAAAAGAACTTCAGGAATGTTATGAAGGAAGAAAACGACTTCGCAATATGTTGAAAGTTGCGGTTAGAAGCAATGATGAAAAAGAAATAGCTGAAATCAAAAATTCAATTTCGGTGTTAAGTCAGAGGATGAATACTTTAAGAAAAGATATTCGTATCTGTGACAGAATACAAAACGATGAACCTAAAATCGAAAACAAGATAAATGAAATTATGAACGATAAAGAAAGAAAGGAGATGAGTACAGATGAACGCTTCAGGCGACGCAGCAGAACAAATCGTGAGGATGACACTACAGGGCGTTGAAGTTGCAGGTAAGATGTCAATGGACGGAGCTGAACGTCTTATTAAGCTTATCCTTGCATCCCGTAAAGATACAACAAGAACAAAAGGCAGAGCTTCACTTAACACGATGCTTAAATCTCAGAAGCCTATTAAGGTTTTTGAAATCGATCAGAAGGATTTATATAAGTTTTGTAAAGAAGCAAAAAAGTATGGTGTTATGTATCACGTGCTTAAAGATAAATCTAATGAAAACAATAAGTGCGATATTATGATACGTGCTGAAGACTCACCAAAGGTAAACCGAATATTCCAAAGGTTCAAACTCGGATATGTCGATAAAGCGGATGTTCGCAACAGTCTCGAAAAATCTAAGAACGGTAACAAACAACCGAAAGAAAAACAGAGACCGGAGAAGAGCATGGAGGATAAATTTGTTGATGAGCTCTTTGAGAAACCTCAGCAGAAAGAAACTCCGCATATCGAAAACCCCACTATGGCGAAGGCGGGAAAATCCCGTCCGTCCGAGCCTACCTCCGGAATCAACGAAATCCGACGTTATACACGGGATGATGCTTCTTCCAGACCCTCAGTCAGAGCAGAGCTTAACAGGCTTAAGGAAGAAAAACAAAAGGCGGCAGTCGGAAAGACAACTCCGCAGAAATCAAAAACAACAAAAACAAAAACAAAAACAAAAACGAAAGGAACTAAGAAACATGACAGAAGCAGATAATATTATCGGTAATGAACCGACAAATGAAACAGAACTTTATTCAAAAGAAGATTGGATAAAGCAGAAAAATGAAAACAGAGCATTAGCTTATGAAATGCTCGAAACAGCAACGAAAGAACTTAACAATCCCGATACCGTAATGGCGTATCTTGATGTTCAGAGCAGATTCGACAGATACTCGGTAAGCAATGCACTTCTGGTCGCATATCAGAACCCTGATGCAACAAGACTTTGTGATTCAAAGACGTGGCAGAAGAATCATGTGTTTATTAATAAGGGTGAAACAGGTATCGTTATCCTTGAACCCGGCAAGGAATATACAAGAGATGACGGCAAGAAGGTAATTCCGTATAACGCAAAGAAGGTCTTTGATATTTCACAGACCAATGCAAAACTGAGACCTCAGAGAACCAAAACACCCGATGTCCGTGTGGTAATAAAGGCCATGATTACCACATCTCCTGTTCCTGTTGAAATAAACAATGATCTTCCCGAAAACGTGAATGCTGTATATCAGCCCGAAAATAAAAAGATTCTTATCAGGCAGGGAATGAACGGCAATGAAATTGTTCGTGCACTCTCAAAAGAAATTGCATTTGCAAAACTTGATAAAGGTGATTTCAACAGAGAAAATCTTGAGTTTTCCGCACAGGCTATTTCATATATTGCAACATCAAGAGCAGGCTATGAGCCTGAACCTATTACCGGTGTAAGCGAAAAGTTCCTTTCTCTTGAAGCAAAAGAAAAGAGAACCGAGCTTTCTCAGGTAAGAGATCATGCCAATGCGATTGCAAACACAATTACCAAGGCACTTGAACCTAAGCACAGAGAACACAGTGACAGATAAGGCGGTGTTCATATGAAGGATGAAAAAAGATTAATAACAGTTGATTCCTTTGAACACAATCTGTTGATTAACGGTTTCAATGAATTCAGAAACAGTTTACTTGAACAGGAACAACCTACGGAAGATGTTGACAAGCTTCTTTTGAAAATCATTGATGCTCCGCCTCTGAGAAGGAGGAGGTTTGACCGTGCGGACAGATAAATTATCCCAAACAAATCTCATACTTTATTCCTGCGGACTTATACCTGTTATATGGCTCGGACTGTTGGTTGCACCGTATGTTGACGGCGGACTTGTAGATATCATCGATAATCTGTCAGTTGCTTTCAGTAATCCTTTTAATATTTCTTTTTGTGAGGACAGCTTAAAAACTGTCCTCATTTTTATTGTCGGATATGCTCTCTGTATCGGTATATATATATCTAATGATAAGAATTACCGAAGAAGAGAAGAACACGGCTCGGCTAAATGGGGAAAGCCAGATACTATTAAAAGGAAATATATGGACAAGGACGTTACCGAAAATAAGGTTCTCACTCAGAATACTGCAATCGGACTTGACGGCAGACAGCACAGAAGAAATCTTAATGTTTTGGTATGCGGTGGTTCGGGTTCAGGTAAGACCCGATTTTATGCGAAGCCCAATATTATGCAGGCCAACACTTCTTTTATAGTTCTTGACCCGAAAGGCGAATTGCTTCGTGATACCGGAAATATGTTAGAAAAGCATGGCTACGACATTAAGGTGCTTGACCTTATTAATATGGATAAGAGTGATTGTTATAATCCGTTTGTATATATTAATAATGATAATGATATACAGCGACTTGTTACCAATCTGTTTAAGAATACTACTCCGAAAGGAAGTCAGAGCAATGACCCGTTTTGGGACCAAGCAGCAAGCATGCTGTTAAAAGCACTTGTATCCTATCTTCATTATGAAGCACCGCCCGAAGAACAGAATTTCTCAATGGTTCTTGAACTTATCCGTGCAGGTGAAATACCTGATGAACAGATGGATACTATTATAACGAGTCAGCTTGATGATGTGTTCAACAAACTGGAAAATGATAACCCTGACCATATTGCACTTAAGTATTACCGTTCATATCGCAGCGGATCAGCGAAAACATTGAAATCAATTCAGATTACCTTACTTGCAAGGCTTGAAAAATTTAATCTTGACTCTCTTGCAAATATGACCTGCACAGATGAGCTTGAGCTTGACCAAATCGGAGAAAAGAAAACGGCAGTATTTGCACTTATTCCCGAAAATGATACAAGCTTTAATTTTATTGTCGGTATGCTCTACACACAGCTTTTTCAACAGCTATATTATCAGGCGGATTTCGTACACGGAGGCAGGCTTCCCGTTCACGTTCATTTCGTAATGGACGAGTTTGCCAACATTGCCTTGCCCGATGATTTTGATAAGCTGCTTTCAACAATGCGTTCCCGTGAAATATCTGTTTCAATTATTATTCAGAATATGGCACAGCTTAAAGCTTTGTTTGAAAAACAGTGGGAATCGATTGTAGGTAACTGTGATGAGTTCTTATATCTTGGTGGTAATGAGCAGTCAACACACGAATACGTTTCAAAACTGTTGGGTAAAGAAACGATTGATACAAACACTTACGGACAGTCAAGAGGCAGAAACGGTAGTTACTCAACTAACTATCAGATTGCAGGAAGAGAATTGCTTACTCCGGATGAAGTGCGAATGCTTGATAACAAGTACGCACTTCTTTTTATTCGCGGTGAAAGACCGGTGCAGGACTTAAAGTATGATATTTTAAAACACCCCAACGTCAAAGACACAACAGACGGAAAGGGTGAAAAATATGTTCACGGCTTTGATGATTACTCAAGCTTTGAACTTCTTTTTAAGAATCCTGGAGATATTGATGCTGAAGATATAAAGGATTCAGATATTATCGTTTATTCAAATGAAGAAATAGAAGCATATTTATATGCTATGGAGGTACAAAATGGACAAGAAAACAATCAACAAAACAAAGAAAATCCCGATGAAGGGTAACGCAAAAAAAGGTTTCAAGGCTTATGTGGGTATCATCCTTTGCTTTGTAATGCTTTTCACTTTCAGTGTAACAGCATTGGCGGCAGATGATCCTGTTACAGTGGTAAACAATCTTTCGACATTCATATTCGGACTTATCAGAGCAATCGGTCTTATTATCCTCGGTTTCGGTATCGTGCAGGTCGGTCTTTCTCTTAAATCGCACGACCCGTCACAGAGAGCTAACGGTTTCCTTACAGTAGCAGGTGGTATTGTAATCACCTTTGCAAAAGAAATTCTTGACCTTATTGTCGGATAAGTACTTCTGCGGTGGGAAAAGTCTATTGTCAGTTGGTTCTAAACTGATTAAAAATTTGTTACACTCTTAATGAATTTTATTCACTAAAGGGAAGGAAAAATTAATATGATTGATCTGCCTTATAAGACTGCATGTTTTACAGGACATAGACCGCAATCTATAACATATCTGTGGGATGAAGATTCTGTTCAGAGTTTAAACCTGAGAAAAAGAATCAGATCGGCTGTGATATATTTAATTGAAACCTATGATGTCAGACACTTTATATCGGGTATGGCGATAGGTGTTGATATGATTGCTGCCGAAGTTGTACTTGAAGTAAAAAGTCAGTATTCTGACATTACTTTGGAATGTGCAATTCCCTGTGAGGTTCAACCCTTAAAGTGGAGTGATAAGTATAAGAGCAGATATTACCGTATTTTGGAGTTAGCTGATACAAAAACTGTTATGCAAACAAGCTATACCGCTGATTGTATGCACAAAAGAAATTGTTATATGGTTGATAAATCCGATTTTGTGATAGCGGTATGGGACGGTTCTCCTTCAGGAACCGGAAAAACGGTATTATATGCAAAAGAATGTAATAAAAGAATAATTAAAATAAATCCATAAGATAAGAGTGTGCGAATAATCGCACACTCTTTGTTTTATGGAGTATTCAAATCCTGCGTTTGAATGTAAAAATTCATTTTGAACAGAAAAAGTGTTATACAAAAAGCCCTGAATTTTTTCTCTTCTATATATATAAACAACCGAAATGCAAAAATGTAACACTTTTTTTAAAAATTTTTTTCAAAGGAGGTTTTTGATGGAAGATTCAAGTAATTGGGTAGTGCAAAATCTGCAGAATGCACTTGCCACTTGGAACGATAAGTTAAGTGAAATATGGCTTCTCATCACTCAATCCCCCGAAGAATTCAAAGACGGTACGATATGGAACGTCATAACCAATATCCACGGAGCACTTCAAGCGATAGGCTATTCGCTTTTGGTGCTCTTTTTCGTTGTAGGCGTAATGAAAACCTGCGGCAGCTTCGCAGAAATGAAACGACCTGAAATAGCCGTTAAGATGTTTATTCGCTTTATACTATCTAAAGCCGCCATTGACTATGGTCTTGAATTGATGATGGCTCTGTTTGATATTGTGCAGGGCATTGTTGCGAAGATTATGGCAACGTCAGGACTTGCATCTATTGAACAAACAGTGTTGCCCGACTCAATCATACAATCAATAGAAGACAGCGGATTTTGGGAAAGCGTACCCTTGTGGGCAGTCACCCTTATAGGCAGTCTGTTCATAACAGTTCTTTCCTTCATTATGATTATGACGGTTTACGGACGTTTCTTCAGAATTTACCTATACACAGCC
>JAEIGA010008645.1_pt1 | contig 15423 bp, 13 predicted proteins | sample 9270691 | NCBI WGS metagenome assembly JAEIGA01 (sample SAMN17057246, study PRJNA624740) | gut metagenome | biome: biome; isolation source: fecal sample | host: Bos grunniens | place: China: Xizang | collected 2019
CACTTGGCAAAATTTTCACTTGGCAAAATTTTCACTTGGCAAAATTTTCACTTGGCAAAATTTTCACTTGGCAAAATTTTCACTTGGCAAAATTTTCACTTGGCAAAATTTTCACTTGGCAAAATTTTCACTTAATCAATTCACGTTAGCACTTAAAACATATAGGTGAGCCTACTCGAGGATATACGCATCTAGGACACATATTCGTTGTTTTACAATATGAACATTTCCATTTCCCGAGATGTTCTTTATATAAATCATCTGCTCCACAATTTTCACATGTGCATCTTTCTACATCAGCACCCATTTGTTTAAAATTTATAACGTTTGAAAGAGATATTTATTTTAAGAAACTATCAACTGGGAGAAATATCCCTGAATAGTTATCTCGCTTCAAAAAATAAATTTTAATTTTTATATTCTCACATATCCCGAAGGACATTAGGAACATCACCATGTCGATATTTGGTCCAAAGCATCAATGGTGTTTGACCCCATTTGTTTGTGTCGGTTTAACAACCAGGATATAACAATTCCTCAGGTATAGCTTCACCTTAACGATGTTCTACCCAAAGCATTAATGCCGTCTTACCATTTTTGTTTCTGTCGGTTCGATATCCATCGTAATATAAATCCTAAGGAATGTCTTCTTTATAACGAGATTCTATCCAAATCATTAATGGTGTTTCACCTTATTCGTTTTTATCAGTTTGATAATTGTGGTAATACAGTTCCTAAGGTATAGCTTAGTCTTGACGCCATTCGATCCACCACATTAATGGTGTATTACCGTATTCATTTCTGTATGTTTGATAACCTTCATACAATAATTCCTCGGGTATAGCCTCACCTTTACGATGTTCTATCCAAATCATCAATGGCGTATCGTTACGATTGTCTTTGTCTGTTTTCCAATCAGGATAGTATAACTCCTTAGGTATAGCTTCACCTTGACGATAATACACCCAAAACATTAATGGTGTTTTACCAAGATCGGCTTTGTCAGTTTGATATCCGTCGTATAACAAACAATCCGGTATGGCTTCACCTTTACGCCAAATGATCCACACCATTAATGGTGTTTCGCCACAATTATTTCTGTCCAATTGATAATTGTCATACAATAATTCCTTAGGTATATTTTCTCCTTTACGGTAGTCTATCCAAATCATCAATGGTGTATAACCATATACGTCTTTATCAAGTTAATACCCAGTGTAAAACAATTCCTTAGGTATATCTTGTTTTTTACGGTATTCAATCCAAAGCATTAATGGTGTTCGATCATATTCATCTTTATCTGTTTGACATCCGTCGTAAAAGAATTCCTTAGGGACAACTTTATCCCTACAACAATATATCCAATACATTAATGGTGTTCTACCATCTTCGTTTTTATCAGTTTGCCAACCCTGATATAATAGTTATTCACAGGGTTATTTTTACTTTTGCTCAATGAATTTAAATAAATTCTTTCTCTCTGATAAACGTGTATTATTAACAGACATTATCTATTATGTGATTGTCAAAAAAATAAATATTAATTTTTCTCATACATCCCGAAGGGTATTAGGAATAGGTTCGTTAGGACGCCATTTGATCCAATATATCAATGGTGTTTAATCCCATCTGTCTTTGTGGCTTTGACAACCTTCATAATATAATTACTCTGGTATATCTTCACCATAGCGATATTTAATCCAACATGTCAATGGTATTTAATCCCATTTGTCTCTGTCGGTTTGATATCCTTCATAATATAATTACTCTGGTATGGGTTTGTTAGGACGATATTTGATCCAACACATCAATGGTGTTTCAGCACGATTGTTTTTATCGGTTTGATAACCATCGTAAAATAAACAATCAGGTAAGTAATCATCTTCACTGTGTTCTATCCAAAGCATTAATGGTGTATTACAATCTTTATCTTTGTCAGTTTAATACCCCGTGTATAATAATTACTAAGGAATAGGTTGTTGAGGGGATTTATGATCTCCGGCTTTATCATAACGATATATAATCCAAAACATTAATGGACTCCAACCATAATTATCTTTATCAATTTGATATCCATCGTAATACAATTACTAAGGAATATCTTCACCAGGACGATACATGATCCAAAGCATCAATGCCGTCTCACCACATTCGTCTCTGTCAGTTTGGTATCCTGGATACATCATTTCTTGAGGGATAGATTGCTTATGTGATTCTTTAATAAATTTAAATAATCTTTCCTTTTATGGTGTTTTAGAAGGCATATTTTTTATATATGACCGAAAAAATAAATTTCTAATGATAAGATCATGAATCACTAGAACTAAATTCACAGTAATTGTCATTACGATATTCGTCATACATGATCGTTGAATATGTGCGACCAGTGTTATCTTTGTCGGTTCGCCAACCGTCATATTACAATTCCTTAGGAATTTCGTTCTTTTAATGGCGTCTAGCCCATTACATCAACGGTGTTTAACCATCATTGTCTCTATCCAATTAGTAGTTAGGGTATTACAATTCCTAAGGGATAGGTTTGTCTCGATACCAATATATCCAATTCATCAACGGTGTTTTACCGTATTTATTTCTGTCGGTTTTCCAACCGTCGTAATATAATTCTTATGGTGCGGATTCGTCAGGACGTTCTATGAACCACCACATTAATGGTGTATAACCACTGTTGTCTCTGTCCAATTCACAATTAGGCGACATCGAAGATGTCTATGAGCCCATCACAGATGGGCGGTAAAACAGTTCCTTAGGTATAGCTTCACCTGGGCGACGTTCGATCCACCACAATAATGGTGTAGTACCGTTATCATTTTTGTCGGTTTGACAACCTTCATACAATAATTCCTTAGGTATAGCTTCACCTTAACGATAATCGATCCATTACATTAATGGTGTATAAGTAAAGATGACTTTGGCTTTGTCGGTTTAACAACCTTCATAATACAGTTCCTTAGGTATAGCTTCACCTTTACGATTTTCAATCCAGGTCATTAATGGTGTTTTACGGTGTATGCCTCTCTCGGTTTGACAACCTTCATAATATAGTTCCTTGGGTATGGCTTCACCATCGATTTAAATCGTTAATGATGTTTTGTCAGAAATAGTTTCACCATGGCGATATATAATCCATAACCTCAATGGTGCATCACCGTATTTGTCTTTTTCACTTTAACAACCTGGATAATATAGTTCCTTAGGTATAGCTTCACCAGGACGATACATGATCCAAAGCATCAATGGTGTTCGATCATAGTCGTTTTTATCAGTTCTCCAACCTTTGTAATATAATTACTTTGGAATATTTTCACCTTGACGATATTAAATCCATTACATCAATGGCGTAAGACCATCTTTGTTTTTGACAGTTTAATAACCCTCGTAATACAATTACTAAGGAATATCTTCACCTTTACGGTATTAGATCCAAAGCATCAAAGGCGTTCTACCCCATTTATCTCTGTCGGTTTACCATCCCCTGTATAACATTTTTTAAGAGATGGATTGATTATGTTAATTTCTAATGAAATTAAATAATTTCACCTTCTTCGATGAAAGAGTATTGGTACACATTATATGTCTATGTCATAAAAAAATAAATTCTTAATTTGTTCCTGATAAGAATATTATTAAAGGAAGACTAAAGAATTAAAATTTAAAAATTGGTAATTATGTATCGTAAGGTGAAGATACACCTAAGAAATTGTATTACAAATGTTAGAAAACTGACAAAATACAGATAATATAATGCCACTAGGTCATTAGTTTCCACTCGAAAAAAATAATTATATATGTTCATCATTTTAGGTATCCTTCTAATAATGATCTAGGAATGTCTTTACCACCATTACAGTCGATCCAAATCCTTAATGGTATTCGACCATCCTTGTCTTTGTCGATTTGCCATCCGTCATAAAACAGCTCCTAAGGAATATTTTCACGACGACGATATTCAATCCAAAGCATCAATGGTGTCTGACCATATTCGTCTTTGTCTGTTTGATAATTGGGGTAGTATAACTCCTCGGGAATGGCTTCACATCGAAGCGCCCCGTAGGGGCTAAGCGAACTATGTTCGCAATGTGATTGAGGAGATCGCCCTCGAAGAGGGCTTAGCTCGCTCTGCGAGCGTCTATGATCTCCGGCTTTATATCGACGACGGAATATCCAGAGCATCAAAGGTGTCCGACCATCATCGTCTTTGTCAGTTTGACAATTGGGGTAATATAACTCCTAAGGAATATCTTCATATTGACGATTTTCAATCCAAAGCATCAATGGTGTTTAACTATCTTCGTTTCTATCAGTTTGATAACCTTCATAACACAATTCCTAAGGAATAGCTTCATCAGGACGTTCTTCAATCCAGAACATTAATGGTGTCCGACCATCATCGTCTTTGTCAGTTTGCCAACCCTCAAATTTCATATCTTCGGGGATAGGCCCAATATGGTGTTTAATAAACTCCTATATTCTAATGATTCCGTTGCCGTTAGAATTCATTCTAATCTACATCTAAAAAAATACATCTTTAATATCTCGATCGAATTACTCTTTTTTGATTTAGCATGTCTTGTTCAAAAAATAATTTATTCATATTCTCATTTGAAACCAATACCTTTTAAAATAATATCATCCGGGTGTAATTCAACCTAGCAATATATCGGTTTCATAAATTTCTATTAACCTTCGACTTTTAAGTCATCAAGCGTAAGATCAGGTTAAAGAGATCTATAATCTCTGGATTCCTCTTGACAAAGTTTGATCCGGTAGCGTACTGGCTCTTCATAAATTCCTTCAGTCATTTACCAACTTTCAACATTGCCTCCTATGGAAGCTTTAAGGTGCCCATGCCTGCCTTCCAGGGTGGATTCGCAATGCAATTGAGAGGATTTATCTTTCACAAATTCTTATTAACGTTCGTATTTTAATTCTTCTGTATCAGAATTCATTACGATCTACTTTTTAAAAAAATACATTTCGATCACTTGGTAGAAAATTTACACTTAACAAATTTCACTTGGCAAAATTTTCATACCTTGACCTCGGGAGTAATATCAACTTCCTTTAAGTCGTTGATCTAAATGTCAATCGAAGGAGGAGTAGATAACAACTCTTGTGTCATGAACTAGGCATGATACTCTGGATAACCTTACTTGACTAATAGCTTGAAAATTTCATCAGGATCTGAGTCATATTTTTTCCAGTCTTTGTAAAGTGTTGGAATGATGTCTCCTACAAAATAACCATACATGAATGAATAATTCATAATCTGTTTTTTTAAAAAATATAACTTTATTGATAACATGCCCATCTTATAGGTCTCCTGGAATAACCAACGTTCATGGTTCAAAAAAAATAATTCGAAATAAGTATCTAATCACATTCTACTTTTGAGCTATGTGATTATAGCTGGTTCGTTTTCTTTATCATCAGTCCAATGTTCCCAAACTTATATAAGATTACGTTAACCCATATCCTTAGCATCTTCCCAACCATCATAGAACATGTCTTCTGGGACGGGTTCAGGAACTTCATCGTAATCCAGGCATATGGCTAGACGATAAGCAAACCATCTAACTATTGGAGTTTATCCAAATCCATCTTTGTCGTTTTGCCATCCTGGATATTTCATATCATCAGGTATAGGCTCATCTTTACGGTGTTAGATCCATAAGTGTAAAGGTTATATTGGACCGTCTCTCTCCCATCCCAGGTATTTCATTTCATCCGGGATAGGTTGGTTTGGTCGGAAGCATATCCATATACTTTATGGAGTAGTCCCATAACTATCTCTGTCAATTTACCAACCATCATAATACATGTCTTCTGGAATGGGTTCATTTTTACGAAGTCGAATCCATGACATCAGAGGAGTTTATCCGGATTAGTCTCTGTCAGTTTGCCAGTCTGGATAATACATATCATCGGGTATGGGCTCACCTTAACGATAGTGAATCCATAACATGAGAGGTGTAGAGTTATAATTATCTCTGTCAGTTTGCCAACCGAGATATTTAAGGTCTTCTAGTATGGGCTCGCCTTTACGTTCGCCAATCGAAGATTGGCTCTAAGGCCAACACAGTTGGCCGTCGCGGAGCGAGCTAGGAGCCAATTCTGCGAATTGGCGACGTTCGCGAATCCATATCATGAGAGGTGTTTGTCCAATTTAGTCTCTATCGGTTTGCCAACCAACATATTTAAGATCCTCGGGTATAGCCACTAAACTATTTTAGCGGTTTTCAATTAATGCGCATAATTTGTCAAACTTAGACATAATTCTACGATCAAAAAAATAAATCTACTCAATTAGGGTGCATTAGCCAGACAGTAAAAAATTTGTTTTTTTTGTGTTGTGTGTTTTTCATTTTCTTGACTGTTTGGAGGAGTATAGCTCGGTGTGGGAAACTCGACGGAATTAACCGTTGTAAAAATACCAATAAGAACCAGGGACCTTGTCAATGATAAAGCGCTCAGTTTTGAAATACTTTTACATTGCTTCTTCTGGATTCTGAATAGGTTTCAATTAACCTCTTCGAATCAGATTCAGCATGTTTTGATCTTGTATTTCTTTTTCGCCAAGCGGTTTTATTTTGCTGAGAGCCATTTAGGTCTTTAAAGGTATGTGTTTCTTTTTGAAGCTCTAACTCTGGTGGGGTTTATGAACCTGCGAGTTTCGATGACGATTGAGCTATTGCTTATCCGGTGGAGGAGGCATACTTATCCACTACAAAGGTTCGACCACCTCAATTGGTGATGAATTTTCTTCGTCTTGGATAGGGACACGTAAGCTAGTCTGCTGAGTGTTGTATTACATTCGACTTATGGATTAAGAAAAAATAAATTCAACGTTTTAAATTAACGTCAAAGAAAATATGCTAGATGAAAAATAATATGTAGTTAAAACAGATAGCGGAGATAAATTAAACAGGCTATAAACGATGTATCAAGATAGAAAATTTTTACTGGCTTTGTGTATCATCTTGGTTGTCTTGTTATGTTATATCTACTACAACCGTGCAACATAGGAAGAGTTTCAACCTTATTCCGTTCCGTTAGATAAAAGGTATGTCGATTAACAATACTCCTCCTTGAATGAGCAAAGGGCAAAGAAAAGTAATAACTAAGGCCTATTAGTGGAATATAGTGAAAGGAACTATTGAGCAATGAGAGTTTAAAATTTCACCCCATGAGGGAGAAGACCACTCTAAGGGGAGCAACCAACTAAAGGAATTGTTAAACAAAAGTATTCAACTCTTCCCCATGAGGAAGACCACGTAAAGAAAACATTCAACTTTTGTTTTTTGTGAGGAAGACATTCAACTAGAAGACAACTAAAGGAATTATTAAATAAAGTATTTGACTTTGTCGTTGTGAGGAAGACTACATAAAGAAAACATTCGACTTTTGTTTTTTGTGAGGAAGACCATCTAAAAGAAAACATCCAACTAGAAGACATCCAAAGGAATTATAAAATAAAACATGCAAATTTCGCCTTGTGAGGAAGAAAAGATTTTCCCAAAATTAACAAACTTATATTCTAATAACTTTTATGGTGGGATTTATAACTTAACGTCGCCAATTCTGCGAATTGGCTCCTAGCCCTCTTCAAGGTCGCCGACTAAGCGCGCCCCGGAAGGAAAGAAGAAGATATTTATAATGGATTGGTAAAGCTCCTCGTCAATAAACTACGATGACTAAGAATAACTAATACGTATGATAGAACGATATTAGCAATTTGAGCACAGTGTCCCAATATCTAAGTTATACGTTGGAAAGTATTACGTCTTTGCAGAGATACCCTAAATGAAGAGCTTTATGTATTTTCCGTTAGAAGAGAAGTTGAAATATGTTGGTTAAATTTTAGAGACGATATAGAACTTGGCGAAGAGTGAAGAGAGGCCACCATTTAACAATTATTTGGTTGATGACAACACGGGTAAGGTGAAATCATGGGAGTTCATGAGTGTAAATAAATTGTCATAAGACGAATATTTTAGGCACCTTTAAGTGTGTTTCGTGATTTAGCTTGTGTGTAAAAACGCATTAGAGTGCAACCAGTATTAAATTTAATTATAAGCGAGGACAATGATTTAAAGACTGGATGAATTTATGGACGGAGAGGAAAAGTTTAAAATATGTCCAGTGAAGTGGTGGAGAACGCAATTGCGAGCGTATTATATTTATGAAAGATACGCCGATGTTGATTTGTTTTAAATGTTCGTTAATACTCCAGCCCAAAATGAAAAAATTATAAAACAGCTTATAACAACTTTATAGAAGCAAGTTGTAAAACTTTATTGACCATTATTATACCTTCGCCCAAAATAAAAAATTATAAAACAGATTATCTCTTGGGTTGCTTTCACTCGGCCGGTATTAGATAAGCGCTGTATGATTTAATACCGGCGAGGACGATCAGAAGGCTGTCCGCAATATCGTCTAGTTTGTCTATGTCATACTTTTAAACAAAATTTTTTGTATTAGGAGAATACCAACGGCACATTTTGACTGAGCCATTCTTGTTATGTTTGGATGAATTCTTACCGAACTCTTATTAATAGGAGATCTCGACAAGCCCAGGGTCTATATAGTTTTTCATGACGTAGTATTGACCAAGTGTTTTGTTGTTTGTGCTTTGTCTAAATGTGAGAGCTGATGTGCTCTCTACTTGACCCTCGTTAGACATCTTTCGCTCAAGCAACTTGTATTTGACGGAAGCCTGTTATGGGAATATTTTAAATCCTTTTATGACAAACCACATCATAATGGCGTATTAGAATTTGATGTTTGTTTCAGCTACTTGTTGCTCTATATACACGTTTTTAATTACCTCAACTGGAGATTTGTTATTTAGTATCTCAAGAATTTTCTAATACACGTTTTCTAATTGTTGGTGAAGTTGTTTCAGTTTCATGTGGTGAGGAACGTTCTTCTTAAGAGGATCAACAAAAGAGAACAAAAAGAAACGAAACTTATTTTCGTCACTTAGTTTTAAACACAAGGCCATATGCTCTTACCCGACATCTATCCCTAGTGTGCCTGTGCGTTAAGGCATTTTATCAACTTCTAAAAATAAAAATGGGTGTAGAGTGCTGTTAAGTGGAACAATAATCAATATTTAGTGAGAGTGATTTAGAGAAGAGAAATGTTTTAACTTAGAGAGAATTATAATTGTTGTTAGTTCTTTATGTGATGTATTAGCAAAAATAGAAGCAACAAACTCTAAACGATTTTAGTGAGTTCATGTGCGAGCAGAATTTGCTTTAGTAAGATTTGCTCAAGTAGGACTAGCCCAAGTAGGATTCGCCTAGGACGGATCCACCCAAGCAGAAACTGCCCTAGTAAAAATTGTCTAGGGTGAATCCACCTTAAGCAAAAGCTAGAAAGGTGTTAAAAAAAGAAATATTATGATCACCAAAAGTAAAAGTGTTCGTCGATGTATCGCTCAATATCATCCTTTGTGTTTAACGAACTCACATCTGCGTTGAGGGATTTAAGAAACTCACTCTAAGGAAAATTTTTTAGATGTGTTGCTAAAAATTTTTAATAAGGATCTGATGATGAAATTTTAAAGGTTTGTTTTTTGGACCCTCCCTTTAAAGTGTTTGCCGAGGACGTGCCATTTAGGATGTTGTAAAGTTTAGTGAGCGTATTTGGATCCATTTTTCGTAAAAAAGTAAATTTCCTACGTGTGAAATTAGGGAAGGTGAGCGCCAGGTAAAGCATCGCCCTACGTGGCATAGGCTAGGTGAGGTGAGCGCTAGGCGTCGCAACCGAGGGCGTCGAAAATGCGAAGCATTTTCTCTAAGCTCACGTAGTGAGCTTCAAATAAGGTGGGTAAGTATTTCGTCAATGAAGACCATCTTACTCTCGAATTTTTTAAGTATCGCGATTGCCTCGTCGCTTGTCATGTTGGTGAAAATTTTGTATATTAGTTCATCATCCACCCCGTCTAAACGTTTGTAGGAGTAAAAGCGACTTAAAGGAACATCCCAAAAGCGACGTTTCATCTCACGGCTTATTTTGTAAAACATTATTAGGCGATAACCCATTCTACGATATCCGACATCATCTAGACGTTCTAATTTTTTCGTATTATCCACCAAATAGACAGACATGGCATGTGCCCATGCTTTTACCCTGTCATAACACATTATACGTTGAGACTGTTTGAGATATTTGATATATTCTGGTGTATCCACAAAAACGGCTTTTGGTTCAAGAGAAACAGTGTCTAAAAACTTCACTCCATCCATGTCGTATAACACAAGTTTATCATCCTCATTTATGCCCACGTTTCTAAGATTTAAGTCTCCGTGACATATTTTGTTTTTCTCCAAAGTTTGTGTTATTGTTTTGAGTTGTGGGATATATTTATATTGCTCGCGCATAGTTAAATTTTCCAAGGGAAAGATTTTCCTCATCACAAGTTTGATTCTGGAGTCATCCCATTAAACGTCTTCTATTTTCACAAATATGTCGTTTAGTCCTTTGTCATCTTTACTATTTTAAGTGTCCTTAATATATTTAAGGATGTAATAGATTTGTTGTTGGGAGTTAAAATTTGGCGCTTTTGTTTAACGCCCTAACATAGAGAAGAGTTTTATGACTGTGTTTTTATCTTTTTTGTTTTCAAACACGGCTGCTGTTTTCCCCTTTCCTAAAAGTTTTCCTACACCATCAAAAATATTCACTTCTGTTGGAGCACTTTGCCCATATAAAGCCATTTGTGTTTTTTTAAGTTTTTTACATGGAGAGTGTAATTTTACACTTGGCAAACGTGACTAGGGTAGTTGTATCTAGAGGAAAAATTCAACCTTGAAAAATATGACTAGGGTGGTGGTTTAAAAAATTACGCCCAATAGAAAAAATACATACAATAGAAAAATTTCCATCTCCGACGCCTAGCGTAGCTAGGCTAGAGAATGGAAAATTTACGTCTGATATAAAGCAGGGCGATGTGTGCTCTTCAGCATACATATCATCACCATATCCCCTCCGTGGAGATACCTGACCTGTTCCCGGTTTGTCAGTTGTCCCTTTTTAGATTAGGTAAGGACCGATACCCATACATCGTCGGCATCGACGCGCCCCATAGGGGCTAAGCCCTCTTCGAGGGCGATGCCTCCTAGTCTAACTGCGTTAGACGTCGCACTAGCGCAGAAGCACGGCATCCTTTGTTCCATTTTCATATAGCGGGCAACCAGCAAACTCCGTACTAGTCTCAGAACCATAACCCAGATCGTCGCTCTAGCATTCAAGGCGACATCATTGCTCCATTCATTTATTCGGACACCTTACGGCCCAGCGGGGATCAAGGAGCTATAACCCGGTTCTGTTTGTCTTGGAGACAGGGGAACCAACCCGAGAGAACTTGGAACGGACTCTTTCACTCCGGAGGAGCTAAGAGGGGAAGAACCCAGGACAGCCTTAACTACCCTATTCAATCCTTCTTCTGTTTAAGCGACCTGAGAATAGTATATAAAATACTTTCTATCTATGCAGCTAAGGCATCAAGTCGTCCATCATCTTCGATGGCACTTTGGATCGTTGCGATTACGTTTTGAAGGTAATCGATGATCGTATCCTTAAACAGATCTGGATCGTTGGCTCTTTCCAAACACAGCTTTTTGACTTACTTATACAATATCGTCTAGGCGAGGTCTCTTTTGTTTTCGTTCTTGCAAACGAATTGACCCAATAACCTTTCCACGCTATCTATAAGCTTGTCTAGCAGGTTTTCCGGTATTGGCTTGCTGTCTTTTTCAGCACGCTCACGTCTCTCTTTGTCAATCTATCTTACTTGCTATTCAAACTCACTGCTATTCTTCCAGTCGTATTAAAAGACGTAGCTTAGATATACCCCGAGGAAAGTTTTTCTGATAAATTACCTATCTTCGAAAACTTATGGGCGTTTATACTAAGCATATGCTTTCACACGTTAAACCGGACAGAACTAGCACTTCGTAGGGCGTTCGAAAAGAGGATCCCGAGACTTCGGGGCACCAGGAATTTGACACTCGTATATTTGGATTTCTCCGCCTATAGAGCGATAATCGACGTAGGTTATTACACCATGCACTTTGATTCTACTGAGCACTTTTGTCGTAATTGTTCCTTTTGCGTCTAAGCATTACGCCAAGACGAAACAATTTCTGATCTAAGTCGATGTATCGGTTAGATAGAAGACAATATTGTGATCGAGAATGGGGAAGTTGGCCTTCCTATTGTAGTTGCATATGTCGATCTTGTCTTTGAGTTTAAAACTCAATTCCTGATATACTTACCTCTCCACTAACACGCCTTCGTCTCTAGTGTGTTCGATGTGCGAGTAGAACTCAATAACCTCATTGAACTGGGATACGTATGGACGTATGTTCTGGAGAAGGTTATAGAGCTGCATCTCGTTGTAGAACTTCTTACTTAGAGAGTTCTCATGAATCACTTTAGCAAGCATTGACAGACGTTGTTCTCGATTTGCGGCAGCATGGGCTGCCTTGGTTCGAGGGTCCAATTCTGGCACCGGATGGTAGATGTTCTATTTCAACTGCTGGCAGGCAAATTACAGAGCCGGCGTGTTGAAATAATCCACCTCCAATTAAGCGATATTACGCCGAATGCTAACCAACGATTAGGCTGCATTCCCCTCATCTAATCGCTTTGGGGCGGTGTCGGGGACTTTCGTCTCCTTGGTCGGCTGAAGAGCCGGGGTGACGGGGATTGTGGTGGTGTTGCATGTTTGTTGTTCAGACATGACTACGGAATTATAAAAAATAACGTCGCAAATGCGCAGCATTTGCTCCAAGCCTAGCGTAGCTAGGCGTCGCCCTCGAAGTGGGCGCGTGCCGACGTAGTTGCCTAAGCACCGCCATCGCAATCTACGATTTGCTCTAAGGTCCAACACAATTGGGGCGTCGCCTCCGTAGGAGGCTCAGCGCGTAAGCGCGTCGCCTAAGCTCGCTCATTCATCAATGGTGATGATTATGTTATCGTTGTTTTACTATTGCCGCTCCTGTTGTCGTTAAATACGTCGTTAATTCTGTTACCGTTTTCGGCGTTAATCCTACGGTAGATTCTATTATACGGGTTGAACTTATTACACACGTTAAATTTATTACACAGGTTAGGGTTATTATCCGGATGGTTGTTTCAGAATTTTTTCTATTTCGTTTCTGATTCCAACAGTCTAATTAGTTATCATATGCTAAGCAGATAGAAGTTAGTTAATAAAGTATTCTTGTTATTGATTCGATATATTGAGACCTTGTCTAGTTAAAACTTTGAATACGGCGATGTAATTGTTCTTGCTTACAAATTTGTTATTTAATTGGCTTAAATATACCACCCTATCGGGATGCACCTAATACGTGGCACGCAATACTTACTCAGCTAAATATTCTTAATTTGGATTTATTGTCTGTGGATAGAGTGGATTTTGTTGTTGTTTCAATAAGTTTTCTTTATATAATCTTTGTCGTTCTGCTTTGCTGATCTTTTTGTCTGGTTAAGCCTATTACACTTGTTAAACTACTTTAGCAGGGAGCGTTTTACAATACTCGTGGAATGTGTTTTTATTTTAGTTGGATAATATTTTTAGTTATAGGGCATTAACTGGTAAATGAACATTTTCAGGTTTATACCCTCGGATGAGAAGGTTCAAACCATTGTTAATGAGTTAGTATATATACTGTTGCATTAATCTAGGGAAATGTGTGTATTGGTCGCGATACTAGTCTATGTTGTCGTGAAGTAGTTTTTGTATAGCGGCACGTCTAGCAGATAAATCGAAGTTTGGATACGCCCCGATATTGTATTTTTGTAAATTTCCTAAAGCTGTTTTACTAAAAATGGTATATGAGTATAATAGACCCATGTATATGGTAAATACGGTATCTATGACAATATCCATTTCATCTTCTGTTAATCCATATAATTCCTCGTCTGATAATTACCTTATTTACTCGATTGATAAGCCCTTTATTTTATGACGTCTTCTCATGTTGAAATAATTATTCGCTCGTTCAGCGATATATATTGTGAAACGGTCTTATTATGTTTTCACACATTCTTCGACAACCTTTAAAAGATTAGTGTCTTTTATTTATGTCTGTAAGTTTTTAACTTATCGTATACCGAGAAACTGTAAAACATTGTTCTGTAAGGCTTCGGTCGTAATCCTTCCATCCGGTGTAGGAGTTATGTCATACAAATCTGAGTTAGAGGGTGTTGCTGGCCGATCTTATGTAGTTATGGATTCGTTGTATGCTGAGAAAAGTTTTTATGCCTTTTTGGCGCATTGGGTTAATTGGTTCGGTATATTCTTATTTTCGAATTCTTGTGTGTATTTTTATTCAACTTATTGGATGATGTCTTCTGATATCCTTCTATAATCTGCGGTATGATAGAATTTAACGAATAAGACTGTTTAAACACTTGATTCTACAATTTCTTAGTGAGCTAATACAGTGCCACAAATATCATTAAACGCCTTATCTAAACTTTGTTTGTTGCATGCTCTTTTAATTTTTGAGGTGAAGACAGTGTTCGTTTCAATACGATCGTGAATATTTTTTAATCTCTCATCTACCTCAAAACATACGTGTTGCAAATTGTCCATTATGGTTTCCATGTAGTGTAAATTTAACAATTTAGCCAAAACATAACTTGTGCTCGCATCTGTGTTTGAAAATTCTTTAACTATTCCTGTAGCGGCTTATTAACAAAACCGTAATTGTCTTGCAGTAAAATTGTTTTCTTATAGAAGACGGTTATAATTGGCTCTTAGCTGTTCGGAAAAACTTTTCTCAAAACATCTATTAAACGTTTGTTATACAGAAGAATCATCTCTCACTTGGGTGGTTGTTTAAATATTCTTATGTAATGTGCTCAATTGGTATAAGTCCAGTGGTTAAAAGTAAAATACATTACGCCTATTGGGGTCATCCTACATACTTCCGGCACTAATTTGGCACCATATTTGGTAAAACTCATCCAATGCTTATACCCGTGGGTTGTCTTAATTTGTATCGGAGAATGTTGTAATTAATTGATACAAGTTAAAGACTTGATCATGAATGATGTTTCTAAAATCGCGTTAAGGCTTAGAGTTTTCGTCAAACAAAGCATAGACCCTATAATCATCAACATTTAATATCGGAGTATAATTTCTACCCTCTTAATAACATTTTTGTTAAAGTGTTTTGAATATCAAATAATGTTGTTCAAAAGCAACATTGATTAAATAGCTATTTGTATAGCGATAGTCTTTCACAAATTAGTGTGTTAGATGTTATTAGTCGGCACCAGCCAATTTAATGTCGATACATGTCAAAGCGTGATAGTAATCATAGTATACCAACATCTCAAAATATCGCGCAAGCATGGGCATAAGATATTCAGGCTATA
>JAEIGA010008646.1_pt1 | contig 15423 bp, 14 predicted proteins | sample 9270691 | NCBI WGS metagenome assembly JAEIGA01 (sample SAMN17057246, study PRJNA624740) | gut metagenome | biome: biome; isolation source: fecal sample | host: Bos grunniens | place: China: Xizang | collected 2019
AAGATTGCCGCCTTGGAGGTTGTCAATCTCTTGGGCCACTCCTCGACCTCGGAGTATGTCGATTTCTCGGGTGGCAAACTTTCGCTCTCGGTGTTCCGCCTCGATGCGGGTTCGCCCTTCATTGATCGCTCGGTGATGGAGATGAACGAGGAGGTTGTGGGTGTCCCCTTCCGCACAGTGGCCATCGAGCGCGACGAGCAGACCATCATCCCCCACGGCGAAGACCTCTACCACGAGGGCGACACAATCTATGTCATCGCCAATGTGGTGGATACCTCGCGCCTTGTGGAGTTCTGCGGTATGACCGACATCTCCATCGAGAATGTGATGATCCTTGGTGGTAGTAAGATTGGTGTGCGCATCGCCTTGGAGTTGCAGGATAGGATCGGCGTGAAGCTCGTGGAGTATAATGCCGAGAAGGCCTACCGTCTGGCGGAGCTGTTGGACAATACGCTCATCATCAACGAGGACGGTCGAGATATGGAGGCAATGTTGGAGGAGGGTCTGCCAAGTATGGATGCCTTTGTGGCTGTTACAGGCAGGAGCGAAACCAACATCCTGACAGCTATGCTCGCCAAGAAGATGGGTGTCAAGAAGGTGATTGCCGAGGTCGAGAATATGAACTATATCAATCTCGCCGAGAGTATCGGTATCGACACCATCATCAACAAGAAGATGGTTACGGCAAGCAACATCTTCCGCTTCACGATGAAGACCGATGTGCAGGCTATCCGCTGCCTGACGGGCTCACAGGCGGAGGTCTTGGAGTTCATCGTCAAGCCCAACTCGCCCGCAACGAAGGCACCCGTTTCGAGCCTCGGCTTCCCTGCGGATGCACCCCTTGGTGGTGTTGTGAGGGCGGACAACGTCTTTTTGGTGGATGGCAAGACGCAGATCAATGCCTACGACCGTGTTGTGGTCTTCTCGCTCCCCTCGGCTATCGACAAGATCGGCAGGTTCTTCAACTAACAAATTCGGATAGGAAACAAAACTAATAACTCAACATAAGACTATGTATATCGCAATTGCAGGCAACATCGGAAGCGGTAAGACCTCACTTACCGAGATTCTCTCGGCGCACTATGGTGCCAAGGCCTACTATGAGGATATTGACAACCCCTACATTTCGGACTTCTATGAGGATATGAACCGCTGGTCGTTCAACTTCCAGATGTTCTTCCTCGGCAGCCGCATCAATCAGACCATCCAGATGCTCAATGAGAGCACCGGCAATGTGGTGCAGGATAGGACCATCCACGAGGATGCCCACATCTTCGCAGGCAACCTCCACCAGATGGGACTTATGAGCACGAGGGACTATGGCACCTATATGAAGATTTTTACCCTCGCCACCGACCTTGTGCCCTCGCCCGACATCCTTGTCTATCTCAAAGCGAGCGTTCCCACTCTCGTGCGCCAGATTTTGAAGCGCGGCAGGGAGTATGAGAAAAATATCGACCTCGAATACCTCGAAAGGCTCAACAATCGCTACAACGAGTGGATCTCCTCGTATAAGGGCAAACTTCTCACCATCAACATCGACGAGATAGACTTTGTGGGCAAACCCGAGATTGTCGAAACCATCATCAAGCACCTCGACGAGCTCAACAATGTCGAGGGTAGGGAGGTTCGCACCATCGGTTTTTAGGAAGAGATAGTCTTCCCGCCTAATCCTCATATACAGACGCCCCCGCCCTTCGGGCACCCCCTCTAACTCAGAGGGGGAGTGTGTAAAAACAGAAGATTTACGCAATGGAGCCCAAACGAACAAACAATTTGGTTGAGCATAAAGATTTGCGCAGGAAGTTGCGACACAAATCAACTCCCGAGGAGATTGCTTTGTGGGGAGTCTTGAAGGGAAAGCAGAGATGTGGCTGTCAGTTTAGACGACAATTTTCTGTGGGTGCTTATATCTTGGATTTCTACTGTCCGGCTGCAAAGTTGTGCGTTGAGATAGATGGAATACATCATCACTCCGAGGAGAATTTGGCGCACGATAGCAGAAGGGATGGCTATCTTGCACAACAGGGAATAGAGGTGTTACGCATAGAGAATAGTGCTATTTGGACTTGCTCGGATCTGGTTGTTGCAACCATTGAGGAGTCCATAAAGCAGAGATTATAATAACTCCCCCTCTAAGTTAGAGGGGGTGCCCGAAGGGCGGGGGCGTGTGTCGAAAAAACAGACAGAGAGCTACGCCCAATAATAAACGCATTGTAAAGGTGAATTTGAACTCCGATTTTCGTAAACTACTTGCCGAACAGATGGAGGAAGTGGAGGTGGAGAGGCTCATCGAGGCCCTCACTTCGGCTCCCCAGCCCACATCCATAAGGCGCAATCCCCACAAGCCCTACACCACCCCCGAGGGGCGGGGCGTGGCTTGGTGCGAGGAGGGGTGCTATCTGGCCGAAAGACCCTCTTTCACGAGGGATGGTCACTTTCAGGCGGGTGCCTACTATGTTCAGGAGGCCTCCTCGATGTTTGTGGGCCACCTTCTGCGTGAGGCGCTCGGTGGCGAGGTGCCGGAGGGCATAAGGGTGCTCGATATGTGTGCCGCCCCCGGGGGTAAATCGACACTTTATAGTGCAATGGTCGGTATGCGTGGCGTGGTGGTGGCCAATGAGGTCATTCGCTCTCGCGCGCTCACCCTTGCCGACAACATCACACGCTGGGGCGTGGGCAACACGGTTGTGACCTCCAACGACCCGTCGCACTTTGCCTCCTCCGTGGAGGGTTGGTTCGACGTTGTGGCGGTGGATGTCCCCTGCTCGGGCGAGGGTATGTTTCGCAAGAGCGAGGAGGCGAGGGATAATTGGAGCCTCGACAATGTGAACCTCTGTGTCACCCGCAGTCGCCGCATCATTGCCGATGCGTGGAGGACGCTACGAGAGGGTGGCATTATGATTTTCTCCACCTGCACCTTCAACCGTAGGGAGAACGAGGAGCAGATGGAGTGGCTCGCGGAGGAGTTCGACTGCCAACATATCGAGATTGCTTGCCCCGAGGAGTGGGGCATTGCACGCACCACGGCGGGCGAGGCGGAGTGTTTCCACTTCTATCCCCACCTGACCGAGGGTGAGGGACTCTTTGCCGCCGTTGTGCGCAAGGGCGGTGAGGGGAGTGCAAGGCGCAAAGCCCCCAAGGCTCGCAAGAGCCCCTTTGCGGAGGTGGATAAAAAGGTCGCAAGGGAGCTTGCCGGCTACCTTATGGGCGACCACTCGTGGCACTTTGCGACCATTGGCGAGAGCATCTACGCCTACCCCGAGCACCTCTGGGCCGATATGCGCACCGTCTGTGAGCAGATGAGCATCTTGTTCTCGGGTGTGAAGATGGGCGAGATGTTCGGCAAGAAGTTCAAGCCCGACCACTCGCTGGCACTCTCGGCGTGGCTCGATAGGGGGGCGTTTGCCACCACCGAACTCACCGAGGAGGATCTGTTGCACTTCCTGCGCAGGGAGGAGCTCTCCTCTCCCACGTCGCTCCACGAGGGCTTGAATCTGCTCCTCTGGGAGGGACAACCCGTGGGCTTCACGAAGCGTATCGGTGCCCGCACCAACTCACTCCTGCCCAAAGAGTGGAGAATTTTTATGTAATTGAGAGATAAATCACCTATGAATAGAGCCATCCTGCGACTTGCCGTTCCGAGCATTGTGAGCAATGTCACCATACCTCTCCTTGGTATGATCGACATCGCCATCGCTGGGCGCATAGGTGACGATACGACCATCGGTGCACTCGCTATCGGCACCGCCATCTTCAACTTCATCTATTGGAACTTCGCATTCCTGCGTATGGGTACCAGCGGACTCGCTGCCCAAGCATACGGCGCAGGCGATAGGAAGGAAACCGCTAATATCTTGGGCCGCTCGATGATAGCCGCCTTTGGCATAGCGTTCCTCCTGCTCCTCTTCAATAGGCCCGTGGGCGAACTTGCAATGAGGATTATGGAGGGCTCACCCGAGGTTATGGCACTCGCTGCGGAGTATTTCTTTGTTCGCATCTGGGCTGCCCCTGCCGCCATAGGTATCTTCTCGCTTCACGGCTGGCTGACGGGTATGCAGGATACGACAAGCCCTATGGTGGTGTCGATTGTGAACAACATAATCAACATTGCGGCCTCGCTCTGGTTTGTCTTCGGGATGGATATGGGTGTGAAGGGTATCGCCCTCGGTACGGTTGTGGCGCAGTATGTGGCACTCGTTGTGACACTCGCCATCATCGCCCTGCGCTACAAGGAGCACATCAGGGAGGTGTCGCTCGCCGAGAGCCTCCGTATGGAGCCCCTCGTGAGGTTTTTCCGCATCAACTCGGATGCCTTTCTGCGCACCCTCTGTGTCTGCGTGGTCTATACCTGCTTCACCGCCTTTTCGGCACGCTTTGGCGATACGATTTTGGCAACCAACGAACTGCTGATGCAGCTCTTTATGCTGTTTAGCTATATGCTCGACGGCTTCTGCTACGCCGCCGAGTCGCTCACGGGTAGGTTTATCGGCGAGAGGAACAGAGAGAGCCTCGCCCATTGCATACGACTCCTTGCGGTGTGGTGTGCGGGTGTTGCGGCGATATACATCGTGGGCTACATCTTCTGGTGGGAGCCCATCCTCGGCATCTTCACGTCGAGCCCCACGATTATGGCGTGCGCCGAGGAGTATATATGGTGGATTGTGATGGTGCCCCTCGTGGGATTTATACCATTCCTGATAGATGGCATCCTCATCGGTGCCACCAAGACACGCATTATGCGCAATACGACATTCTTTGCCCTCGTGGCATTCTTTGCCCTCTTCTTTGGGCTCCAAGGGGTGCTGGGCAATAGGGCGCTGTGGATTGCCTTCATAGGCTTCATTGTGGTGAGATTTGTGCTGATGCTTGTGGCAACAAAGGGTGTGAATATCGAACTGTTGATGGACACCACCAAAGAGTAATTGGGCTGTGGAAGCGATACGCAGTATCGCCTTAAAAATTTTTGGGCGACTTTTTATAAAAAGTCGCGAAAAGAAAGAGAACAAAACACAAAAGATATGAGCGACGAGAAGAAATTTAAGAGTGGTTTTGTCAATATCATTGGCAACCCCAACGTTGGTAAATCGACGCTGATGAATGCGTTGGTGGGTGAGAGGCTTGCGATCATCACCGCCAAGGCGCAGACCACGCGCCATAGGATTATGGGTATTGTGGGTGGCGAGGACTTCCAGATTGTCTATTCGGACACCCCCGGTATCTTGCGCCCCTCGTATAAGTTGCAGGAGAGTATGATGGGCTTCGTGAGGGGTGCGCTCAAAGATGCCGATGTGATTCTCTATGTTACGGATACTGTGGAGAAGGGCGACGAGGCGAGCGAGGAGATTATCGAGAAGATAAAGCTCAGCGCCATACCAACCATTGTGGTTATCAACAAAATTGACCTCTCCAACCAGTCGGGCTTGGAGGGACTTGTGGAGATGTGGCACGAGAGGCTTCCCGAGGCGCGCATCATCCCCGTGTCGGCATTGGAGGGCTTCAATGTGAGTGGTGTGTTCGACACCATTATGACTCTGCTGCCCGAAGGTGCGCCCTACTATGAGGAGGGCACGCTGACGGATAGGCCTATGAGGTTTTTTGCCAGCGAGATTATCCGCGAGAAGGTCTTTCTCAACTACGACAAGGAGATCCCCTACTCGGTGGAGATTGTCATTGAGGAGTACCGCGAGGAGCCTACCATCGACCGCATCAGTGCGGTTATCTATGTGGCTCGCGACTCCCAGAAGGGTATCATCATCGGGCACCGTGGCGAGATGCTCAAAAAGGTGGGTACCGCTGCCCGCATAGAGCTCGAAAAGTTCATCGGCAAGAAGGTCTTCCTCCAACTCCACGTCAAGGTGGATGAGGGGTGGCGCAATAGCAGCCGACAACTCAAACGATTTGGATATATTGAGAATTAAAATGAAAGAGCCCCGCAAGTTTGTTGTGGGGCTCTTTCGTATGACTATTTGAGGTAATCCTCGAAGTACATTGTCACCTTGTCCATCAGGTGCACTCGATCTTTGCCCAGAACGTTGTGCTCGTGGCGGGGGTAGGGGAAGTAGTCCACCTGTATGTTGTTTACCACACACTCCCTCACAAACGAGAGGCTGTGTTGCCAAACCACAACGGGGTCGATGGCACCCTGACAGATGAGGAGCTTGCCACGGAGATTCTTGGCATTGTTGATGAGCGAGGTTGCAGCATAGCCATCGGGGTTCTCCTCGGGGGTGTCCATATACCTCTCGCCATACATCACCTCATACCACTTCCAGTCGATTACGGGGCCGCCTGCCACACCCACCTTGAATACCTCGGGGTAGTTGGTCATCAGCGAGATGGTCATAAAACCGCCATAGCTCCAACCGTGCACGCCGATGCGGTCGGCATCCACCCACTCGTGGGAGGTGAGCCACTCGACACCCTTCATCTGGTCCTCCATCTCGCACTTGCCACACTGACGGTGGATGGCCTTCTCATACTCGGCGCCGTGCCAGAGGGTGCCTCGGTTGTCCATCACAAAGACCACATAGCCACGCTGTGCCATATACATCTCCCAGCGACGCAGGTTGGCGAGGTAGGAGTTGTTTACCATCTGGCTGTGGGGACCGCCATAGACATAGACGATTGCGGGGTATTTCTTCGCAGGGTCGAAATCGATGGGGTAGATCAGACGATACCAATTCTCCCACTTACCATCGGCCGAGGGGATGGTGCCGAGCTCAATCTCGGTGTAGTTGTAGGCCTCGGTGGGGTCGGGAGCGGTGAGGAGGTTGCGCACCACCTTGCCATCCTTTGTGGAGGCGAGATTTACGATGCGGGGCACGCGGAGCGAGGAGTAGTTGTCCACGAAATATTTGCCATCGGGGCTGATGGTGCAGGTGTGCCAACCCGCCTCGTGGGTAAGCCTTACGCTCTTGCCACTCTTGATGCTCACCTTTGCGAGGTGCTGTTCGGCGGTGGAGAACTCGGCGGTGTAGTAATATACCCACTCGCCCTTCAAGTCTGCAAATTTCACATCGGCATCCATCTTTGTCAGGCGACGCGAAACCCACGCACCCTCGGCGTTGCGCTCATAGAGGTAGAGGTTCCAATAGCCGTCGCGCACATTGGTCGAGTAGATGAACTTGTCGCCCTTGTTGCCCACCCAATAGAGGGGATAGAGGGGCTCCACATAGCGGCTATCGCTCTCGGTGAAGAGGTGCTCCACGAGTTCGCCCGTTGCGGTGCAGTAGCTGTTAAGATGCATCTCGTTCTGCTCGCGGTTGAGCACCTGAATGTAGATGAGCTTGCCGTCGGGGCTCCAAGTGATGTTGGTCAGATAGCGCTCCTCGGAGAAGTCGGTAACTTTGAGCCACACGGTCTGCTGCGAGTTGCTGTTCCAAATGCCCACGCTCACACGCTCGGAGGGCATACCCGCCATAGGGTACTTAATCTCCACGAGGGAGCCCGTGCGGGTGGTGATGTCCAAGAGGGGGAAAGAGGTGACGTTGCTCTCGTCCTTCTGATAGAAAGCCACCGAGAGTCCGTCGGGCGAGGGGAAGATGCCCCCCATAATGCCAAACTCGTTGCGACTCACGTGGGAGCCACTGACGATGTTCTTGTCCTCATTGGCGGTGATGGCAATCTTCTCGCCAGCCACCTCCGCATAGAGGTTGTTCTCCTCGGTGAAGTAGCGGGGAGCAGTCTGGGCGCTCTTCTCGGCGGGAGTTGCGGTCTTGCCGTTGGTGGGGTAGAACCAATTGATCTCCTCACGGCTCACAGCCTCGCCATAGATGGTTTTGCCCTTTGCATCCACGCCCCAGAGGGTGTGGAGATTTTGTGGCACGAGTTCTCGCGAAAGGATAGTTTCCTCCATAGTAAGCAGTCGTTTTTCCTGCGCCGAGGCGGTTGCCGCAAGCGCAAATGTCAAGAGTGTCAGACAAAAAATAGTTCTTTTGTTCATAAGGTGAAAGTTTTGTTTGGCGTAAAGGTATGAAATTTTGTTATTTCGGCAAAAAGTTGTACCTTTGGAAGAGGTTTATGTCCGGAAAATAGTAGAAAAAAGAGATAAAAATAAAACACAAAAAAGAAATGCAGAACAAAGTAACGCTCGAAGAGGCGAAAAAACTCATTCAATTTTACCCCGATTGGCCCAAAGAGGGCGTGAATTTCGTGGACCTGTTGCCCTTGCTCAGCGATGCCGAAACCTTTGGTGTCATCATCGAGGAGCTCGGTAAACACCTGACCACCCCCAATGTGGCAGCCCCCGAGGCTCGCGGTTTCCTCTTTGCTGCACCCCTGCTGGTGACCGACTCCAAGGCACAGAATCTTATCACCTTCCGCAAGAGTGGTAAGTTGCCCGCAAATGAGGGCGACCTCCAAAAGGTGTCCATCGTGAAGGAGTATGGCGAGGATAGCCTCTTCTTCCGCAAGAGCGACCTCCAAAATGCACAGGTGACCGACGGTGTGGTGGAGATCTCCATCCTCGACGACATCCTCGCAACCGGTGGCACGGCACTGAAAATGGCAGAGCACCTCGAAGCCCTCACCGTCGAGAGGGATGGTGTGACCTACCCCGTGAAGGTCAAGGAGTTTATCTTCCTTGCCGATTTGAGCTTCCTCCACGGCAAAGAGCTCTTGGAGAAGATTGCTCCCGTATATTCGCTCATTACATTCTAAAAACAATAGGAAACCAATTATGCGACTTCTTATTCACGAAAATCAGGAAAAAGGTTCCATCTGGGCCGCACGTTACATCGCCGATGCCATCAATCGCAAAGCGGCAAAAACCAGCGCTCCCTTTGTGCTCGGTCTGCCTACGGGTTCGACCCCTCTGGGAACCTACAAGGAGCTCATCCGCCTCAACAAGGAGGGCTATGTGAGCTTCGCAAATGTCATCACCTTCAATATGGATGAGTATGTGGGACTCCCCGAGGAGCACCCCCAGAGCTACCACACCTTTATGAAGGAGAACTTCTTCTCGCACATCGACATCAACCCCGCAAATGTCAATATTCTCAATGGCAACGCCGAGGATTTGGAGAAAGAGTGTGAGGACTACGAGAAACGCATCGAGAGCGCAGGAGGTATCGACCTCTTCCTCGGTGGCGTGGGTGAGGATGGCCACATCGCCTTCAACGAGCCCTTCTCGTCGATGTCGAGCCGTACCCGTGTGAAAACCCTCACCGAGGATACCATCATCGTAAACTCCCGCTTCTTCGATGGCGACGTCAATCAGGTGCCCAAGTTGGCCCTCACCGTAGGTGTGGCAACAATCCTCTCTGCTACGGAGGTTATCATCCTCGCCTTTGGCCCCAAGAAGGCACGTGCCGTCAAAGAGGGTGTGGAGGGTTCATATTCCCACAGCTGGACCATCACAGGTTTGCAGACCCACCGTCACGGTATCCTCGTGGCAGATGAGCCCGCTGCCGGTGAGTTGAAGGTTAATACCTACAAATATTTTAAGGATATCGAGCGAGAGCATATTGCATAGCATCTGCTGCGTTACACTCAAAAAACTCCCGCATTTGCGTTAAGCAAACAGCGGGAGTTTTTTTTCGCAAGCCTTGCATCTGCTGTGCAATATGCTCTTGTTAGGGGGTAGGGCGTGAGTGGTTTGTCAATCCTCAATCCTCAACTTAAAGAAGTGATCGACGGGGCCGTGGCCGTGACCGATCTGGTAGTCCGCACCCGAGCGGATGGCCTCGGCGATGTAGTTCTTGGCGCTGCGTGCAGCCTCCGTGAGAGCCTCGCCACGAGCGAGGGCTGCGGCAAATGCGGAGGAGAGAGTGCAGCCTGTGCCGTGTGTATTAGGGGTCGAAACCCTCTCCGAGGGGAGTAGCGTGAAGGTGTCATCCTCGGCGTTGTAGAAGAGATCTTCGACACACTCGTCTGTCAGGTGTCCCGCTTTGAGAAGCACCGACACCTTGCCCCCCATCGAGAGTGCACGTGCCACCTCGGGGAACTGCTTGGAGGAGGTAATCTTCACGCCCGCGAGTATCTCTGCCTCGGGGATGTTTGGGGTTATGACCCTCGCGCGGGGGATGAGCACCTCGCGGAGCGTCTGGATGGCACTCTCCTCAATGAGCCTATGGCCCGAGGTCGAAACCATCACGGGGTCGAGCACGATGTTCTGTGCGTTGTGTCGTGCGAGTGCCTCGGCAACAACCTCCACAACCTCCGAGGAGTGGAGCATACCAATCTTGATGGCATCGGCACCAATGTCGGAGAGCACCGCATCTATCTGCCCACGCAGAATGTCGAGGGGGATGGGGTGCACGCCCTCCACGCCGAGGGTGTTCTGCACCGTCACGGCGGTGATGGCCGATGCTGCAAAGCAACCCATAGCCGAGATAGCCTTTATGTCTGCTTGTATGCCGGCGCCACCACCCGAATCGCTGCCCGCAATGGTGAGCACTCTGTTGTACTGTTTCTTCATTGTCCGTTATTGTCTAAAAGTGTGTAAATCCTTTGGTAGTGAAATCAATCTTTTCGCCTCCGTCGTGCCACTCTATCTCTGCCTTGCCCTCCACGATGCGACCGATGGGGTAGAGGGGAAAATCGACAAGAGAGGCTATCTCCTCGGGGGCAGTGAGTAGGAGTTCGTAGTCCTCACCTGCGGAGGTGGCGAGCTCTGTGGCGCTCCAACCCTCACGCTCGCAGATGGTGCGGAGTTGGGGAGAGAGGGGGAGTGATTGCAGCTCCACCTCGGCACCCACGCCCGACGCTCGGAGTATGTGGCGAAGGTCGGAGGCTATGCCATCCGAGATATCCATCATCGCCCCCACCTTGCCCGTCTTGCGTAGGGCCATACCCTCGGCAATGCGTGGTGTTGGGCGGTTGTGCTTGGCGGTGAGATAGGCTGTGGTATCGTCTGTGGGGTGGTCGCCCAAGAGTAGGCGCAGACCTGCACCCGAGTCGCCCAGCGGTCCCGTGACGAAGATTGTGTCGCCCACACGAGCGCCACTGCGCAGGAGGGCCTCGCCCTTGGGAGCTTTGCCCAGCACGCCCACATTCACGGCAACGTCACGCAGCGAGGAGGTGGTGTCGCCACCCAAGAGGGGTACGCCATAGTGGTGGCTGATGGAGGCATAGCCCTCCACAAACCTCTCCGCCCACTCGCCTCGTGCCTCTCGGGGCAGGGCTATGGAGAGGAATGTTGCCACGGGCTCGCCACCCATAGCTGCGATGTCGCTCAGGTTTACGGCCGCCGACTTCCAGCCCACATCCTCGGGTGTCGATTTTGTGCGCAGGAAGTGCACACCCTCCACCACGAGGTCGGTCGAGAAGAGCCAATCTTCGCCCTCCGTACCAATCGTGGCGCAGTCGTCGCCGATGCCCACAACTCCCTCCGGCACCTCTGCAAAGTGTCCCTTGATGTGGTCTATGAGCTCAAATTCTCCTTTCTTCATAATATTCGTCACTCGTCACTAACTGCTCCTTACTCTTCCCCGTAGTAGCCCCAATTCCAGAAGGCCCACTCATACTCGGCAGCGATGAGGTATGCCTCCCTCATCTCCTCCCTCACCTCGGGCGATGCCTCCTCGGCAATCCTGTCACACAGGTCGAGAATCATCTTTGTGCCCTCCGTGAAGTCCTCCGAGGCGTAGGTTGCCACCCAATCGGCATAGGGGTTGGGCTCGGTAGTGCGGTTGTTGTAGATGTAGAGCCCCACCTCATTGTAGATCCACATACAGGGCAACATTGCTGCCATTGCGTGGGGGAGCGACTTCGACTCTATGTGTCGGCGGGTGTGGGCCATATAACCCGAGGTTACCACCGAGGGCTCCACCCTTGTTTCGATGCCAAAGCGGTCGATGAGCATCTGGTGCATAGCCCCCTCGGCAGCCATACCCTCCTCGGCGAAGCTGCGAAACATTGTGCGCATCTCCTCGCTCGGCATCATATCGGCCAAGAGGAACATCTCCTCGCCATAGTTTTTGATGTAGATCTCATCCTGCGCCAAGTAGCGCACAAAACGCTCCATATCGAGCGTGCCATCCGCCAACTCCTTGATGAAGGGGTGGGCAATAATTCTTTCATAAATAGGAAGCGATGCCTCCCAAATCTCTTTTGTCCAGCTCATATATATTTTATTTGGTATTTTGTGTTACTATCTCTTTGAGTTCCTCGGCTGCCTTGCGAGGTGAGGGTGCGGAGCAGATGGCCGAAACGACCGCTACACCATCTGTACCTGCTTGCATAACCTCCGCAATGGTCTGGGCATTCATTCCTCCAATGGCCACCGTGGGGTGGGCCGACATCCTCACAGCCTTGCGAAGGCCCTCCAAACCGAATGGCTCGGCTGTGTCGCTCTTGGTCGGGGTGCCATAGACGGGCGAGATGCCTACATAATCGACATCCAGCGCATTTGCCCTCTCCAAATCCTCGAAATTCTCCACCGAAAGGCCGATGATTTTGTTGTGGCCGAGCAGTCGGCGGGCATCCTCGTAGGGCATATCGCTCTGACCGATGTGTACGCCATCCGCATCGGCTGCGAGTGCCACATCCACCCTGTCGTTGATGATGAGGGGCACGCCGAGGGGGGCAAGGAGGGCTTTGAGCCTCTTGGCGAGGGCCACAAATTCGCCCGTCGGGGTATCCTTCTCGCGGAGCTGAACGATGGTTGCGCCACCCTCCACGGCCTCGCGCACAATCTGCTCCAAGTCGCGCCCGAGCGATAGGGGACGGTCGGTCACAAGGTAGAGTTTCAGGATATTTTTGTTCATAGTCTATCTTGGTTTAGGTTGTACAATTCGTCGAGGAAGAGCACCTGCATCGTGCCGTTGCCCTTTGCGCTCTCTGCGGCCCTCTCACCCGCAAGGCTCATAACTGCCATTGCCGAGGTGGCTGCGACGAGTGGGTTGGGCTCTACGGCGAGGAATGCTCCGACGAGGGCAGTAGAGGTGCAACCCATACCCGTCACGGAGGTCATAATGGGGTGACCACCCTCCACTGTGTGGGTTACGCTGCCGTCTGTTATGTAGTCCGTCTCGCCCGAGATTACGACCACCGCACCCGTGCTCCTCGCAAGGCTCTGGGCTGCCGAGAGGGCATCGTGGCTCGTGGCGCTGCTATCCACACCTTTACTCCTGATGTCGGCACTCACGAGCGCCATAATCTCACTGCCATTGCCACGGATGACTCGGGGTTTGCACTCCTCAATGATGCGTAGGGCTGCGGCGGTGCGCTGTGAGGTGGCGCCTGCACCCACGGGGTCGAGCACCATAGGTACACCCCTGCGGAGGGCCTCCCTGCCCGCAGTGAGCATCGCCTCCACCCACCTGTCATCGAGGGTTCCGATGTTGATGACGAGTGCCCCGGCGATGGCTACCATCTCCGCCATCTCCTCCGTCCAGTGGGCCATAACGGGCGAAGCTCCGATGGCAAGGAGCGCATTGGCGGTGTTGTTCATCACCACGTAGTTTGTGATGTTGTGTACAAGTGGGCTCTTTGCGCGCACAGCCGAGAGTGCTGTGGCAAGCAGGTCGTGGTGTAGTGTAGTTTTCATAGTGTGTTGTAGTTTAAATAAAAAATCCGCATCCCCTCATATCACTTTTGGGAATACGGCTACACACACGTCTAAAAATTTGTTCCTTTCGCCCACCCGTTTGGGCGGACTATCCAAACATATATCGACCGTTTCCCTGCGCTGTCATTATACATATCAGGTTCGGAGGGTATCATCTCAGCCGGCCCGCGGAAAGGCTCGGCACCCCTAACAGCACCACAAAGGTATAATTCAAAATTCAAAATTCAAAATCCAAAAGGGATGTTGTGGTATAAAGTTTGCCATTTGTGTGCTTGACAACCCTGTGCGGTTGCCTACGTTTCATACAAATAAAACCTATAAACCAACAATCAAAACAACAACTTATGGCAGCAATTGTAAGACGCAATCAGGGGTGGATGCCCTCGCTCTTCGGCGACCTCCTGCCCGCAGAGTGGCTCGACAAGGGCGCGGGTGTAACCCCTGCAATCAACGTGAAGGAGAACAAAAAGGAGTACAAGGTGGAGGTGGCAGCCCCCGGTATGACCAAAGAGGATTTCTCGGTACACCTCAATGACCAGAACGACCTCGTGGTGAGCCTCGAACACCACACCGAGAGCAAAGAGGAGGACAAGGAGTGTCACTACCTGCGTCGTGAGTTCTCCTACTCCAAGTTCCAGCAGACTATGCTCCTGCCCGACGATGTGGATCGCTCGAAGATCGAGGCCCACGTAGATAAGGGCATCCTCTGCATCCACATCCCCAAAAAGCCCGAGGCGGAGCAGAAGCACGAGCAGCGTAGGATCGATATCAAGTAGTGGCCACAAAAAAAGAGCGCGTTTGAGTTTTGGAAAACGCGCTCTTTTTGGTCGGTACACACGCCACACACTTGTGCGCACCACTATTTTGAAGTTGGTAGGCGGGCCACCGAAGGGAGAGAGAAAGGTGACCTCCTTACCTTATAGATGCAAAAGAGGGGCAAAACGTTGCACGGGGTATGAAATTTTTTTGCACTTTTTTGCATTTTTCTTGTAAATGGCTCATTTTCAGTGGGCCAAAAAATAAAAAAACTCGGCAAATTTTCGTTGCCGAGTCTTATTGTTTGCCCTCTTGGGTGGAGTGGATTAGATGGAGATGTCGAGAATCTCAAACTCCATAATGCCCACGGGAACCTGAACCTCAATCTTGTCGCCCTTCTTGTGGCCGAGAAGTGCGTGGCCGATGGGGGTCTCCACGGAGAGCTTACCCTCTGCGAGGTTTGCCTCGTGGTCGCCTACGAGGGTGTACTCCATCTCGCTACCGGTCTTCACATTGCGGATTTTCACCTTGTTGAGGATCTGCACCTTGTTTTTGTCGAGGTGGGACTCGTCGATGATGCGGGCATTGGCGAGAGTCATCTCCATACGCATAATCTTCTCTTCGAGGTTGCGCTGTGCCTCTTTTGCTGCGTCATACTCTGCATTCTCCGAGAGGTCGCCCTTGTCGCGAGCCTCGGCGATAGCCTCGGCAGCCTTGGGACGCTCCACGATGCGCAGCTGGTCGAGTTCGGCTTTCATTTTGTTATAACCCTCTTTGGTCAGAACAATTGATTCGTGTGCCATAGTAAAAAAAGTCTTTTCTGTGTTATTATTTATTAGTATTTCTTTGCTTTGGTAAAGCACGAAAAAAATATGAATTCCGACCTGTGAAGGTCGAAACCCAATACTCCTTTTGTGCAATTATGCCCTAAATCTGTCACAAAGGTAACCATCTTTTCCGAATAAACAAAATTTGTGCTAAAATAACGTTAGTTTCGTGAATTTCAACTTTTTGAAAAGAGAGAAGGGGGTAATGCGAAAAAAGCGATACGACAGTATCGCCTAAATGTTGTTGGGGGGGGAACTTGGGGTGGAATTTCGAAAGGGGAGCGAGCGTTGTTAGAACATCAGACCAAAGTTGATCTGCACCGTGCC
>JAEIGA010008647.1_pt1 | contig 15423 bp, 10 predicted proteins | sample 9270691 | NCBI WGS metagenome assembly JAEIGA01 (sample SAMN17057246, study PRJNA624740) | gut metagenome | biome: biome; isolation source: fecal sample | host: Bos grunniens | place: China: Xizang | collected 2019
GTTGATACCACCCTGTGCAGCGATAGAGTGTGCACGACGAGGTGAATCCTGGATGCAGAAAACCTTCACGTTGTAACCCATCTCACCGAGTGAAGCAGCTGCAGAAGCACCGCCCAAACCGGTACCTACGATGATGATATCTAGCTTACGCTTGTTAGCAGGGCTTACAACCTTGATTGCTGCCTTATGATTACTCCATTTCTGAGCCAATTCACCGGCAGGAACTTTTGAATCTAACTTAAAAGCCATATTTTCTAATTTTTTATGTTCTCAAAAATTTAACTACTGGTGTATTACAAACTCTGGATGTAGAATACAACCACTACTGCCATAAAGCCCAGAACTACCAATGCAGATACAAGCTTTGCGAAGCACTTGAGGCGTGGATACCAGGTATCGTTAGCCCAACCCATTGACTGGAACATCGACCACACACCGTGGTTGAGGTGCAATCCCAGAGCAGCCAACCATACGATGTAGAGCACTACGTTGTACCACTGTGAGAATGTGTACTTAATCAATGCTGCACCGTCTGTTGCTGCATAGAACACACCGCTAATCTCAACACCGTGCTCACCCATAAGCTCAACGAGCATCATCTTCGACCAGAAGTGTACAAGGTGAAGACCCAGACCGAGCACTACGATTACGCCCAGGAGGAGCATATTCTTAGAAGCCCACTCAACACCTGGCTCATTTACTGTCACAGCATAACGCTGCTTACCGCGAGCTCGGTAGTTGTTGATAGTAAGGATTAAAGCGTACACGAAGTGGATAACCACCAATGCAGCCAGACCAACTGTAGCAACTACTGCATACCAGTTAGCTCCCAAAAACGCACAGATCATGTTGTAAGCATCTGCACTAATCAATGCCACGAGGTTCATTGACATGTGGAACAGGAGGAAGAGTACGAGTGCCATACCCGACAAACTCATCACTACCTTCTTTCCGAGAGATGAATTGCACAAAAAACAGCTCATAATTTAAAAGATTTTGTTTATTTTTGTTTGTGAAATTGAATTTGCAAACTTTTGGCAAAGATAATAATTGTTTGCGGAATAACAATAACCTCACACACCTATTTTAACTCAAAAAAGAGTTTTTCTATGATTTTTGAAGCTAAACGGGCTCTACGCCGCACCATCAAGGCACAAACCGCCACCCTTTCACCCGCCGACAAGCATCGTCAGGCACTACTCGTCACCACCTACCTGTGCGAGATAATTAGCCATATGGACAATCCCATTGTGGCACTTTTTTCGCCTCTGAGCGATGAGCTACCACTTGACGTCGCAGCCCTCAGCAAACTCTGCCACGTGGTACTTCCCAAGGTTGATACCACATCCGACACCCCGCTTATGGAGTTCTACCCCTACTCCGCAGAGACTCTCTCCGTGGGGGCATACGGCATCAGCGAGCCTGTGAGCCACCGGAGTGTCGCTGCCGAGGATATCGACCTTGCAATCATCCCTGGCATAGCATTCTCCTCCGAGGGCTACCGCTTGGGCAGAGGCAAGGGCTACTACGACTGCTATCTCTCCCGCGAGGGCTTTCGTGCCGAGACCATTGGTGTATGTTTCAACCACCAGCTTCTTGCCGACATCCCCACCGAGCCACACGATAAGCGAGTAAAAAGAGTCATCACCGCTTCTTATATCGAGCAAAAAGATTAACTTTGCACTATGAGTCGTATTGACATACTCAAAGAGCAGGTTGCCGCACTGCCACTCTCGCCCGGCGTCTATCAGTTTTTAGACTCCGACGGCACGATTATATATGTCGGTAAGGCAAAGTCACTCCGCAAGCGTGTCAGTTCCTATTTTGTGCAGAGCAAGGAGCACTCCTCAAAGGTGCGTGTCTTGGTTAAGAACATAGCCGCCATACGCCACATTGTTGTCGGCAGCGAGCAGGACGCTCTGCTTCTGGAGAACTCGCTCATCAAGACTCATCAGCCGCGTTATAACATCCTGCTCAAGGATGACAAGACCTACCCCTGGATTGTATTGCGTAAGGAGCCCTTCCCTCGCGTAGAGTCCACACGTCAGCTACGCCACGACGGCTCGCAATACTTCGGACCATATAGCTCCATAGCTATGCAACGCTCCATCCTGGAGTTCATCCGCGAGGTCATTCCGCTACGCACCTGTAAGCTCAACCTCGCACCCCAGAATATCGCCAGAGGCAAATATGGAGTCTGTCTGCAATACCATATAGGCAACTGCAAAGCCCCCTGCATTGGAGCACAGAGCGAGGAGGAGTACGCCCAGCTCACCGACATCGTGAAATCTGTCCTCAAGGGTGACCTTCGCCCCGTGCGACACTACCTTGAGGAGAATATGCAACTCGCTGCCGGGGAGCTTCGTTTCGAGGCTGCACAACGCTTCAAGCAGCGATTGGAAGCTCTGGAGAACTACCAGAGCCGTTCTGTTATCGTGAGTGCCAAGATTGTCGACTGCGATATCTTCTCTCTGCTCGAGGATGACGACGTAGCCTACTGCAACTTCATCCGTCTGCGTCACGGCTCCATCGTTGCCCACCATACGATACGCCTCTCCGCAGGTGTTGACAGTTCCCCTGCCGATATGCTCACTATGGCTATTCAGCACGTGGTGGAGAACATCTCGCACGACCTCTCACGCGAGGTTATCGTACCTTTTATGCCGTCAACGACGCTGCTCTTCGACAAGGTCATCTTCACCATACCTAAGCGTGGCGAGAAGGCTGACCTGCTGGAGTTCTCACTCAAGAGTGCCCGCATACATCGTGCCGAGCAGATGCGTAACCTCGAGATTAAAAATCCCGAACGTCACACCGACCGACTGATGAACGCTATGCAGAAGGAGCTGCGTCTTGACCGCCAGCCACGCCATATAGAGTGCTTCGATAACTCCAACCTGCAGGGTACAAACCCGGTAGCGTCGTGCGTGGTCTTCCGCGATGGCAAGCCTGCACGCAAGGAGTACCGTCACTTCAACGTCAAGAGTGTCGTAGGAGCCAACGACTACGCTACTATGCAGGAGATTGTCTACCGCCGTTACTCACGTCTTTTGGAAGAGGGTGAGGAGCTGCCCGACCTTATCATTGTCGATGGTGGCAAGGGACAGCTATCCCACGCCTATGAGATTTTGGAGGGGCTGGGACTTGCTCAGGATATCCCTGTCATCGGCTTGGCAGAGCGTATGGAGGAGGTATTCTACCCCAACGACCCTATGCCCTACTACCTCAGTCGCACAGGCGAGCCACTGAAGGTCATACGCCACATCCGCGATGAGGCACACCGCTTCGGCATCACCTTCCACCGCCAGAAGCGAAGCAAGAATTTCATCACAAGTTCGTTGGACAACATCGACGGCGTGGGAGAGAAGAGCGTACGCGATTTGATGCGTCATTTCCGCACCGTCAGTAAGATTAAGGCAGCCTCTGTCGAGGAGCTATCGGCTATCGTTGGCAAAGCAAAAGCCACAAAGGTCTATAACCACTTCCACACCTAAGTCCTCCGAAAGCCATACAACAAAAAAAACGTCAGACTCTCATCTGACGTTTTTTCGTGCCCAGGACAAGACTCGAACTTGCACGAACCTAATTGTTCACTACCCCCTCAAAGTAGCGTGTCTACCAATTTCACCACCTGGGCTTCACACTCCTCAGCAGCATTTCCGCCGAAAAGGTGTGCAAATATAGACACTATTTTTTAATCTGCAAAATTTTTTGATGTAAAATCCATATTTTTCATCCCGACAACCCCATTTCCTCTGCTTTTCCTCACCACACAAAGCAAAAAGTCGGCATTCCGATACCGACTTTTCACTCTATGGTCATCAGATGTTTACCTCAACGACTCTATATTTTTGCAGTCACTTGTCTAATTTCTGAGAACCGCATTATACGCCGTACCGGTGATGTACATTCCTTTACTATCAAACACATCCAGCTCTACTGTGTATCCGCCCTCACCATTTTCGGTTATGATCACTGTGCCTTCATCAATAAATGAAGCATAATTGTTTGTATATCCACCATCTGCCGTTGACTCCACAATCTCAAAAACCGAACCTCTTGAGACACCAGCATCTACATATCCTTTAAGACATTTGAATGGAGCATCCATCGTTGAACTCATTGTATAGACTCCGGCAATACCCTCACCCTTTGTCTTTCCATTTGACAAAAAATGCAATACGAAACTATCGCCATTATAATCTTCAGGCATAACATCCAGCTGATACGCCATATACCCAGTACCATATATATCACCCTGTGCATATAGATTCGAAACGGCATTACTAAAATCTGCTTGATAATCACTTGGAATACCAGGATCTGGCTCCGGTGCAGCTGCTGATCTACGATCCAAAGCCAGCAACTCACCCTCATATGTCACGTGGTGGCTCTTGCCGTTGATGATAACATCCAACACAATCGCATTCTCGCTCACCACAATAGTACCGCCATTAATCGGAACATAAGGCATCTCGGGCTCTATATCAATTACCCCACCATACTCATCCGACTCAAAATAAGTAGAGAACGACGCGAATGTTCCAGGAGCACAGGAATCACCACCAAATGTATAAGTACCCACAGGGATAGCATATCCATCCATTCCGGTTGGCAAATCCTCCATCTCTGAATAAAGATCCAATCGATAATACCACCCGTTAGGAAGTGTGGATCCGGCCTCATTAAATCCCACATTAGACAAATGGATATAATAGTTATCCGCTACACCTGACGAGTAGCCGTCACCATAATAAAAAGCATCTAACGTCGCTGCTTCACGCACTACGTCCGCAACGGGTGTAGGTGGGTTTTCAATTTCATTTTTGTCGCTACAAGCCGTAAATATCAGATTTACAGTAGTTAAAAGGATAAATAATCTTTTCATTGGTTATAGTTTTAACGTGTTTTACTAATTTTTACGTCAACAAAACTAAAGCAAAATTATTTATTAACCAAATTTATTTAACATTTTTTTGCTTTTGATTATATTTTATTCTTCTAAATTTGCAAAAACCATAAAATTAACCAACATTATCCAACAATAAAATCACCATTAGACCATAATACTATAACCCACATACTACAATAGCCGCAAAAAAAGGGCTGTCACACTCTTGTTGCGACAGCCCATTTACGCAGAAGTTGCGTAACTAAGAATTATCTTAGATCCATCTCATCTATAAGATACGATGCTCCACCCACTTTATCAATCACAAAGAGCACATATCTGATATCTACCGATATATTTCGGCAAATCGTCGGATCAAACGCCATATCACTCATCGTAGAACGCCACGTACGGTCGAAGTTAATACCTATCAGCTCGCCACGACCATTGATAATTGGCGAGCCTGAGTTACCTCCCGTAGTGTGGTTTGTTGCCAACAGACACACAGGCACAGTCCAGCGACCATTCACCAATTCGCCCCAGCGACCATACTCCTTTGATGCGTAGATATCACGCAACACCTGCGGAATATTATAGTCATAGATCTCGGGATTATCCTTCTCCATTATACCCTCGAGCGTTGTCACAGGGTGATGATACTCACCATCGGCATACTCATATCCCGCCACCGAGCCATAAGCCACACGCAGCGTGAGGTTTGCATCGGGATAAAATGCTCGCTCGGTATCCCACTCACGCAGAGCCTTCATATAGGTACGATACCAACGCTCAATCTCTGGTACATTACTTATATTACGATACATTCGCTTTGGATACACGAATATGCTATACAATTTGAAAGCAGGGTCCGCCTTCAACTCCTCCGCTGTGGCAGCCTTAGCCTTCTCCAACGAAACCAACTTACTGTTGGCAAAGAGGTAATCCACATAGCTGTCTATCGTACCGCCATACTTATCAATCTCAACCCTCAAAGCCTCAGGGAAGCAACCCTCCAGACAGTAACGCTCAAAGCCCTTCAGCACACATCGTGTCAGCTCACGTTCCACATCCACATCGTAGTCGCCATACAAACCCTCGATAACATCCCATCGAGGCTCTGCAGCCGATGCCAAACGTGCCAGACGACCGAGCAATATAGTGCTTCCTGTCTCGCTGTACAACTCACCCATATAATACCAATCTACCACGTCAGCATAAGCAGTACGCATCGAGTCGAGCAGATTCTCATACTCGGGTTTACCCTTTGCCCACGCCTCAAACTCACGTTCGTAGGCACGTTTCTTCTCCACCGTACCCAGACGCTTGATGCCGAGCACCTCACCCTGCCACTTCTTCCACGCATTGGCAATGCTTGCGTGCTTGGCAGCGTACTTGATACGCACCTCAACACTCTTAGACTGAGCCTCCGATATGATATTGAGTCGCTCCGTGCGAAGCTCTATCTTCATAGGATCTGACACCTCCGACACATACTTCACAGCATCCGAGATGACATACTCCTGAGTATTGCCAGGAAATCCGTAAATCATCGTGAAATCACCCTCCTTGACACCCTTTGTTGAGATTTTGAAGTGGCGTGCCGGGCGGTAAGGCTGATTCTCTGCAGAGTAATCCGCAGGACGGTTATCCTTGTTGGCATATACTCTGAACACTGAGAAGTCGCCCGTATGACGTGGCCATATCCAGTTATCGGTATCACCACCAAACTTACCTATCGATGATGGCGGTGCTGCCACCAGACGCACATCATTAAACACCTCGTATACATATAGAAACTGCTGATTGCCATAATAGAGCGACTGAACATTGGCTGTATAGCCTCCCTCTTTTGCCTCAGCTATGATACTCTCTTTGGTCTCACCCGCAGCTAATCGCTCGGTGACATCCTCCATACGTACCAGACGCATCACATTCAAACCCGGCACGGGCAACTCCTCCTCCTGCGACTTAGCCCAGAAGCCGTTGGTCAGATAGTCGTGCTCTACTGACGAGAGCTGCTGTATCGCATCGTATCCGCAGTGGTGATTTGTCAGGAGCAATCCATTCTGAGAAACATATTCGCCCGTACAACCGCCATCGAAGAGCACTACAGCATCCTTCATCGACGCTTTGTTTATTGAGTAGATATCCTCTGCCGAGAGCTTGAAGCCCTTTGCTCGCATATCCTTTATACGGTCGCCGATAAGCGATGGCAACCACATTCCCTCATCGGCTCTTGCACCCAGAAGCGTGAAACAAGCCAGAAATGTCAGAACTATTCGTTTCATTATCAATTTATTTAATGGTTTTCACTACGCAAATATAGGCAAAAAGCCGCAAAATACCTATATTTGCAGATATTAAACTCTCCATAGAGGCGTAAAACCATTTTATATTTATTGATATGTTCCGAAAATCTATTCTTCTCTTAGCTGCCACATTGCAGATGCTGGCTCTCTCGGCTGCCGAGCCACAGAAGAGCAACCTGCGTGCACCGGCTGTTCCACTCATCACCATCGACCCCTACACCAGCGGCTGGTCGATGACCGACAAACTCTACGAATCACCCGTACGTCACTGGACCGGTACCGACTTCCACTTTGTCGGCTCACTGCTTGTCGATGGCGTAGCCTATCGTTTTATGGGCGATGAGATTGTCCCTATGCAGGGCATAGCCCCCATCTCTCACGAGCAGGGCTGGAGTGGTGCATACACCTTCGATGAGCCTGCTGCCGACTGGATAAAGAAGGATTTCAACGACTCTGCGTGGTCACATGGCGAGGCTGCCTTCGGTACTCAGGGCAATATCAATGTCCACACCCTCTGGACCTCAGAGCACATCTGGGCACGCCGCACCATCACCCTCAGCGAGGAGGATTTGCAGGGCGGAAGCCTCTTCGTAAAGTACTCTCACGACGACACTTGCCAGATATACTTCAACGGCATAGAGATTGTCTCTACACCTTTCGAGTGGAACGCCAACCGCTGGGTGGAGATTCCTGCCGAGGTTGCCGCTACAGCCAAGGATGGCAAAGTCGTTCTGGCTGCTCACTGCCATAACCCTCAGGGCGATGCTCTGCTCGATATGGGACTCTACAAGCGTGCCGATGGCGACAATGTACTCTCGCAGACCGCTGAGCAGAAGAGTGTCGATGTAGAGGCTACACGCACCATCTATGAATTTGCGTGCGGTGGCGTAGACCTCACGCTGACCTTCACAGCCCCACTGCTGCTCGACAACCTCGACCTCGTCTCTCGCCCTGTGAACTACATCACCTACGATGTCGTAGCAAACGACGGCAAGAAGCACGACGTAGCAATCTATTTCGAGGCTACACAGGATTGGGCACGCAACGCACATTGGCAGGAGTGCAAGAGCGAGCTTTATAGCGACAAGAGTATGAATTACATAAAGTGCGGCACGACCGAGCAGCCCGTTTTAGAGAAGCGAGGCGACAACATACGCATCGATTGGGGTTACTTCTACCTCGCAGCCGATAAGAAGAGCCACTCCGCTTCCCTCGGAGGCTCTGTCGCTATGCGTAAGGAGTTTGTAGCAAACGGCATCGTTGCCCCCAACAACGAGGGCGACCATATGTCCCTCTCGGCACATATCGGCAAGGTGGGCAACAAACCAAAGAGCGACTACATTATGCTCGGCTACGACGACCTCTACTCTATCCGCTATTTTGGCGAGGATATCCGTCCCTATTGGAATCGCAACGGCGACAGCTCTATCGAGGAGCAGTTCCAGCTCGCCCGCAAGCAGTACTCTTCACTTATAAAGCAGTGCGAGGCATTCGATGCTCAGATGATTGCTGATGCCACACGCGTTGGAGGCAGAGAGTATGCCGAGTTGTGTGCTTTGGCTTACCGCCAGTCTATCTCGGCTCATAAGCTCATCCTCACCCCACAGGGCTACCTTGCGTGGCTCTCCAAGGAGAACTTCAGCAATGGCTGTATCGGCACCCTCGACATCACCTACCCATCGGCACCTCTCTTCCTATATTATAATATAGACTTGTGCAAGGCTATGATGGACCACATCTTCTACTATAGCGAGAGTGGCAAGTGGACCAAACCTTTCCCTGCTCACGACGTAGGCACCTATCCTCACGTCTTTGGTCAGGCTTATGGCGAGGATATGCCTGTCGAGGAGGGCGGTAATATGATTATTCTGATGGGTGCTATCGCTGCATTGGAGGGCAATGCCGACTATGCTGTGGCACATTGGGATACCATCACCACCTGGACCAACTACCTCATCGAGTACGGCTTCGATCCACAGAATCAGCTCTGCACCGATGACTTCGCAGGTCACTCTGCACGCAACACCAACCTCTCCATCAAGGCTATTATGGCTATCCGTGCCTATGCCGAGATGGCTCATATGGCGGGCAAGCAGGATATCTACGACGAGTACCTCGCCACTGCCGAGCGTATGGCTGCCAAGTGGAAGAAGATGGCTGCCCAGGGCGACCACTACCGCCGCACCTTCAACGAGGGCGACACCTGGAGCCAGAAGTACAATCTTGTGTGGGATAAGCTCCTCGGCTACAACCTCTTCGATGCCGATATCGCTGATTCGGAGGTTGCCTTCTACCTCAAGACTATGAACGAGTATGGCTTGCCACTCGATGAGCGTCGCAACTACACCAAGTCCGACTGGATTGTGTGGAGTGCTACGATGGCTGACAGCAAGGCTGAGTTTGAGCAGTTTATCGCTCCTATGTACCGCTTCTACAACGAAACTGTTGACCGTGTTCCTATGGGCGACTGGTACAATACCGACTCCAAGCACCACATTATGTTCCGTGCCCGTTCGGTTGTCGGCGGCTACTTCATAAAGCTGCTGGAGGAGAAACTCCTCAACAATTAGACAAGAAATCGGGGTAACCAAATTGTGGTTACCCCGATTTTTCTATCAATGCTATACCGACCTACTTTGAAGTCTGCTCGGTCTTCTTATCACCGCTGTAAAGGAATCGGCGAATCTTCTTCGTTGGAGTCTTCTCAAACTCCTTCTCCTCCTCTTCAACCTTCGCGATGCGTGAGAAGCGATTAACCTTTGAGTTCACATACGTCAGGATATCCTTCTTCAGCTCCTCCATATGCTGAGCCCACTTATCCTTCTTTTTGTGCCACTCGTCACGCTTAATCTCCCACTTCTCCATCAGTTCACTCTTCAGTCGCTCTATAGCATCTGTATCGAAGTGCACCAGAGCCACCAACTGACCATCCTTCTCCGTAACGATTGACTCCGACACGTAGGTGTTGGTGTTTATGATAGACTCAATCTCCTCGGGGTAGATATTCTCACCACTTGGACCTACAATCATATTCTTCAGACGACCCTTGATATAGATGTAACCATCCTCATCGATATATCCCAAATCGCCCGTACGATACCATCCGTCAGCGGTAAATGCCGTAGCCGTAGCCTCTGGGTTCTTGTAATATCCCTGCATTGCCGATGGTGTCTTGACAACTATCTCACCCTGCTTTGTCTCGGGGTTAATATCATCTAAACGCACCTCCACGCCCTTCATTGCAGGACCAGTCGCACCCAACTTACACTTGCCCGGTATCTGTCCTGCCACCAGCGGAGCTGTCTCGGTCAGACCGTAGCCGATAGCGTATGGGAACTTAGCATCCAACAGGAACTGCTCCACCTGTGTATCGAGCTTCGCACCACCTACACCCAGGAAACGTATCTTGCCACCGAAAGCCTTGTGGAGCTTCTTTCCCGCCACGCGGTGCAGATAGCGACGCACGAATCCTATTGAATAGAGCGTACGCCAGAACTTGTTGGATGTGAACTTTGCTAAGATTTGTGCACGATACACCTTCTCGATAATCAGCGGCACAATCAAAAAACACGTAGGACGCACCTTCTTCAATGCTGGCAGCAGCACCGATGCAGTAGGCTGCTTCTCAAGATATGTCACCGTACCTCCTGCCGAGAATATGTAGAGAAATCCAAGTGTACACTCATACGTGTGCGACATAGGCAACACCGAGAGCATCGAGTCATTCTCGTCGATTGGGAAGAGGTCATAGAGCATCGACACATTAGAGGCTAAGTTGTAGTGTGTCAGCATCACACCCTTTGGCAGCGATGTCGTTCCCGACGTATATATAATTGCTGCCAAGTCATCTGGCTCTGGCAGACGCTTCGAGCCCTTCTCCTCCACCTTTTGCGATATCACACTCAGGTTTTTAGTGCGTATCACTATGTTGAGTGACTCCACAGTCTCTTTCGAGAGCTTCGTAAATAGTCTGTCCGACACGCAGAGTGCCTTCGCTTCAGAGTGTTTTATCAACTTATCTAACTCCTCTCCAGTAAAATCAGGCAGGATAGGCACTACAACCATTCCGGCTGTCGTTGCTGCAAAGTAGCATACGCCCCAGTTTGGCATACTGCCACTCAGAAGCACCACCTTGTCGCCAGGGTTCAATCCAGCACTCATCAGCTGCTCCTGCACCTGATTTACTCTCTCATCTACCTGCTCAAAAGTAACATCCTCGCTACCAAACATAGCCGAAGCTATCTTCTTGGGGAACTTCTCCACGCTATGGCGGAGAATTTCATAAATGGTATTAAATTTCATTCCGTTGAAGTATAAAAATTTGGGACAAAGATAGCAATTTTTCGGGAAGAATTTGGTACTTTTGAAAAATTATACACGATGATACGCCATAGCGACATACTAAATGCCTCACGCTCAGTAGGTTTCGACCTATGCGGCGTCGCTCGCCCACGCTCTATGCACACCAATGCCCAGCACCTGCAGCAGTGGATTGAGCAGGGCAACTGCGGTGGCTTGGACTATATGTGTCGCAATGCCGACAAACGTTCGGATGCAACTCTGCTTGTCGAGGGTACGCAGAGTGTTGTGGTGTGCGGTGTGAGCTACAAATCCGACATCAACACCCACTACACCCCAGGGCAGCAGTGCAAAATAGCCTCCTACGCCTGCAATCGTGACTACCATAAGAGCATCAAGAAGATGCTCCTTCAGATGTTCTCCCTCCTCAAGGAGAGCTACCCCTCGCTCGAGGGCAGAGCCTTCACCGACTCCGCACCCCTCTTTGAGAAGCAGTACGCAGTCGATGCGGGCTTGGGATGGATTGGACGACAGTCGCTCCTCATAACGCCTCAATTTGGCAGTTACATTCTGCTTGGCGAGTTGCTCCTCGACGAGGCGTGCGACAGCTACAATACGCCTTTAGATGTTGTAGGTTGTGGCGAGTGCCACCGCTGCGTTGATGCCTGTCCCAACCGAGCTATCAACGGCAACCTCACCATTGACGCACGCCGCTGCATCTCGTGCCTTACTATCGAGCAGGCACACGATGGGCAGACACCTCTCCACGGCTGGATTTTCGGTTGTGATGAGTGCCAGATGTGTTGCCCTTATAACTTGCGTGCTACCCACCACACCAACCCCTCGTTCGACCCTCTCTTCAACCCCAACGACATCTCTGCCGATGAGTGGCTCACGATGAGCGATGAGCATTTCGCCGACCATTTCGGCTCTACCCCACTCCGCCGCAGCGGCTTGCAACGCATACAGGACAATATTAATAAATAACCAACTATGTTAAGACAGATTTTTCTCTACCTTACAATCTTGACAACCTACTGTGCTACGGCACAAACGCCCAACCCCATATACAACCGCACACCCCTAACACCCACCCACTATGCACAGCTACCGTTGGGTGAGATTAAACCCACAGGATGGCTCAAGGCACAGATGCAAAGCCTGCTCGATGGCGTCACAGGACACCTCGACGAGCTCTACCCTCTCGTGGGCGAGGATAATGCGTGGCTCGGAGGCAATGGCGATGCGTGGGAGCGAGGCCCCTATTGGATTGACGGAGCACTCCCTATGGCATATATTATGGGCGACGACGCTCTGAAGGCAAAAGCTTTGCGATGGGTTGAAGCTATCCTTGCAAGTCAGCAGCCGAGCGGTTATTTTGGACCTGGTAGCGACAGCACCGACCACCATAATGTCGCCTCTGACTGGTGGCCACGTATGGTTGCACTGAAGATTATGCAACAATACTATATGGCTACGGGCGATAAACGTGTTATCGACTTTATGGAGAGTTACTTCGCCTATCAGCTCCGCACACTCCCTGATCGGCCATTAGACTATTGGTCATTCTGGGGTAAGGAGCGTGGTGGCGACAATCTGCTCATCGTGCTATGGCTCTACAACATAACGGGCAACAGCGAACTACTCACATTGGGCAACCTGCTTCATCAGCTCACAGTCGATTGGACAGCCCGCTTCACTACCGATGACCACCTCTTCCGCCAGAATAGCCTCCACTGCGTCAACCTTGCACAAGGATTCAAGGCTCCTGTTGTTTACTATCAGCAATCACACGACGCTCAACACCTCAACGCCCCCAAGGAGGCACTGCGACGCATACGCCACACCATCGGCTTCCCCACAGGCTTATGGGCTGGCGACGAGCTTATTCACTTCGGCGAGCCCACTCGCGGCTCAGAGCTATGCACTACAATCGAGATGATGTACTCGCTCGAGGAGATGTTCCGCATTACGAGCGACAACTCTTACCTCGATTTATTGGAACGCATCACTTACAATGCCCTTCCCACGCAGATTACCGACCAGGCAGACGCACGCCAATACTACCACCAGATGAACCAGGTCAATATCACTCGTTCGTGGCATAACTTCTCGTCACCTCACGGCGACACCGACTTGATATATGGACTGCTTTCGGGCTATCCCTGCTGCACCTGCAATATGCATCAGGCGTGGCCTAAGTTTACGCAAAATCTATGGTATAAGAGCTCCGATGGAGGCATCGCCGCCCTGGTCTATGCCCCATCTACACTCAACACCACTATAGGCGACGTCGCCGTCTCTATCGATGAGCAGACCCACTATCCATTCCGCGAGGAGGTGTCGTTTGTGGTATCTTTCCCCGACAACGCCACCACCAAGCTACGTTTCCCTTTCGAATTGCGTATTCCTGCGTGGAGCGATGGCTATACCCTTACGCTCAACGGCAAGCATATCGAGGCTTCAAAGGCTGAGGGCGGCATTATCACCATTGACCGCAAGTGGCACGATGGCGATACCATACGTCTGCATTTCAATGCCCACGTAGCGTGCACTCGTTGGTGGGATGATGCAGCAGTCATCGAGCGTGGACCGCTGATTTATTCCTTAAAGATGGAGGAGCATTGGCATAAACATATCTGCGAAGGCACCGACCTTGATGCCTGCGGCCCATACTATTATGAGGTCACCTCGCCCACACCGTGGAATGTTGCTCTACACCATCGACACCTTCATCCAGAGAGCTTAGCAGAACACTTTATCGTCACGATGAACGAGTGCAGCGACACCCCTTGGAGTATTTCCAATGCCCCTATACAAATCAAAGGCAAGGCTCGCATCCTTCCCCATTGGAGTATTTCCCGCAATGCCGTTGGCTCATTCAACTATATGAGCCAGCAGTTGGACACCGAGCCCGAGGTTGCCGAGTGGGTTGACATCGAGCTTATACCTTTCGGTTGCACCACACTCCGCATCACCGAATTCCCCGTAAGATAAAACACACATTACCCTCATAAAAAAAAGGAGTTGCCCCTCGCAGGGCAACTCCATAAATTTATAGGGTATCACTACCCTATCGCTCAGACTATTTTGCCTCGTTGAGTGAGCTCAACTCCTCAAACATAGAGCCGAAAGAAGCAACCATATCGCGACGGAACGCAGCGTAATACTTCTTCACCAATGAACGGTTGTGTGGCTCTGTTGGGTTGTTAGCCTTCTCATAGAGTGCGTTACGCAATGCTACAGCCTTCTCCATAAGAGCTACGATAGCATCCTCCTTCGATGGCTGGAAATATATCGCCATCTCGCAATCGAATACAAACTCCTCCAAACGATAGTCAATCTCCTTCTTCAGGATTCTCAAATTTGCCATACTGAAATCTATTTTTAGTGTTTTACAATTTTTCTTGATACAAAGATACTAATTGTTTTTGGTTTTGCAACACCCACCTACTTAATACTCTCTATGTAGATATTACGGAACTCCAACGCACCACCCTCGCTCTGCAGGGCAATGTGTCCCTTCTCAAATTTTGTTATCGCCTCATTCTGCAGTTTGCCGTTGGTGTAGAACTGCACCAAGGTCTTCTTAACCACAATCTCGCCCTTATTCCACTCGCCTACACTCTTCTCGCAGTCTGCCTTACGTGGCTTTATCGGAAACTCTCCCTCGCCTACGAAGTTCTCCAGCTCTGCACCTCCGAGCAGCACCATATCGCCCGCCTTACCTGCCATAAGCTGATACTCATACGCTCGGGGCCACACCTCGCCAGGGTTCTGCACGTGGATGAAGACACCGCTGTTGCTACCCTCACCTACCCATCGCCACTCAAACGATAGTTTGTATGCATCATACTGCTCTGCCGTGTAGAGATAACCAAATGGCTTACCAGCCACCTTTATCACACCATCCTGAGCCTGAAA
>JAEIGA010008648.1_pt1 | contig 15423 bp, 12 predicted proteins | sample 9270691 | NCBI WGS metagenome assembly JAEIGA01 (sample SAMN17057246, study PRJNA624740) | gut metagenome | biome: biome; isolation source: fecal sample | host: Bos grunniens | place: China: Xizang | collected 2019
ACGTCTCGTGGACCGCGCATTGCGTCCCCTCTTCCCCAGCGATTATCACGCTGAGGTGTACGTGAACATCACCCTCTTCTCAGCCGACGGTGTAGATATGCCCGACGCACTCGCTGGTTTCGCTGCAAGTGCTGCTTTGGCATGTTCAGATATTCCCTTCGACGGTCCAATCTCTGAAGTACGTGTGGCGCGCATCAACGGCGAATACGTAGTGAACCCTACATTCGCTCAATTGGAAGGCGCAGACATGGACCTCATGGTGGCTGCAACTATGGACAACATCATGATGGTGGAAGGCGAAATGAACGAAGTGCCCGAAAGCGCTTTGCTCGAAGCCCTCAAGGTGGCTCACGAAGCTATCAAGCCTATGTGCCAATTGCAAATCGACCTGATGAAGGAATTGGGCACTGACGTGAAGCGTGAATACTGCCACGAAGTGAACGACGAAGAATTGCGCGAACAAGTGAAGAAGGAATGCTACGACGCATGCTACGCTATCACTAAGCAAGGACTCGAAAAGCACGCACGTCTCGAAGCATTTGAAGCTGTACGCGAAAACTTCAAGGAAGCTTACGCTGCTGCTCATGCAGATATGGCTGCTGAAGAATTGGACGAAAAGAACGGCTTGATCGACAAGTACTACCATGATGTAGAAAAGGACGCTATGCGTCGTTGCATCTTGGACGAAGGTATTCGTTTGGACGGCCGTCAAACTACAGATATTCGCCCTATCTGGTGCGAAGTTTCTCCTCTCCCCATCCCACACGGTTCAAGTATCTTCACTCGCGGTGAGACACAAAGCCTCTCTACCGCTACATTGGGTACAAAGTTGGACGAAAAGATGGTAGACGACGTATTGGATAAGAGCTACATGAAGTTCTTGTTGCACTACAACTTCCCTCCATTCTCTACAGGTGAAGCTCGTGCATCACGCGGTATCGGTCGTCGCGAAATCGGTCACGGTCACTTGGCATGGCGCGGTTTGAAGGGTCAAATCCCTGCAGACTTCCCCTACACAGTACGCGTGGTGAGCGATATCCTCGAATCAAACGGTTCGTCATCTATGGCAACAGTTTGTGCAGGTACTTTGGCGTTGATGGACGCTGGTGTGCCCATCGCAGCTCCCGTCAGCGGTATCGCAATGGGTCTGATCAAGAATCCAGGAGAAGACAAGTATGCAGTGCTTTCAGACATCCTCGGCGACGAAGACCACTTGGGCGATATGGACTTCAAGACCACTGGTACATTGAAGGGCCTCACCGCTACACAAATGGACATCAAGTGCGATGGCCTCTCTTACGAAATCCTCGAAAAGGCTTTGGCACAAGCTAAGGCTGGTCGCGAACATATCCTGGGCGAAATGATGAAGACACTGAGCGAACCTCGCGCAGACTTCAAACCTCATGTGCCACGCATCGAAGCTTTGGAAATTCCTAAGGAATTCATCGGTGCAGTGATTGGCCCTGGTGGTAAGATCATCCAAGGTATGCAGGAAGAAACTGGTGCAACTATCACTATCGACGAAGAAGATGGCGTAGGCAAGATCCAGGTGTGCGGTGCAAACAAGGCTATCATCGATGCTGCTATCGCTAAGATCCGTGCTATCGTAGCAATCCCCGAAGTGGGCGAAGTGTACGATGCTAAGGTCGTAAGTATCATGCCGTACGGTTGCTTCGTTGAATTCATGCCAGGCAAGGAAGGTTTGCTCCACATCAGCGAAATCGCTTGGAAGCGCCTTGAGTCTGTAGAAGAAGCAGGTCTGAAGGAAGGTGACACTATCAGCGTGAAGTTGCTCGAAATCGACGAAAAGACTGGTAAGTTCCGCCTCTCTCACAAAGTGCTCGAAGAAAAACCTGAAGGATGGGAAGACCGCCCAGCACGTCGTCCCCGTCGCGAAGGCGAAGGTCGTCCAGCACGTCGTGAAAACAAAGAGTAATTAGGTCAACCTATATATATTTAAAAGGTCTTGAAGGCGAAGTGAATTCCCTTCAAGACCTTTTCTCGTAAGTAATTGTGATGCATAAGTGAAAGGCGTGCCCAATGCTAAATGTAGGGGGGTACGCTTTTTACCTTATATATTATATATGTATATAGCTGTAATGTGGCACAGAATTGAGAATTCTTTTTGCCACGTTGAAGATAGAAACCAGCAGTATCAAAAGGTGCTGCCTTTTGATACTGCTAAGAAAAAAATAAAAAACTTACTATCGCTAAAGCCGCCAGTATCTATTGGGCGACTGGCATGCTTTTGAAATATTAAAAAAATCTGTTAAGCGCAATTAAGATGAAGACGCCCTGGCTCATGTATTATCTTTGCACTTGAAATGAGATGGCCGACATGTCAGATTGAAAAGTCAATCATTGTCCGCATACTCCTTTCGCGCTCTTTGACTTATTGTACACAAATTTTAATTTGGATCGTTGGATGATTGGCCAGTGTAGGCAGATATTAGATTTGTATAATACTAATATGGAACTGCATTGTTCCCTATGTCCTTCTGCATACGTCCTACACTTCTAATCGTGTGCCCTCTGGGGCATAGACCAATAGCATTAAATGTTCGGGGCGGAAAGTGTCGAGCGCAGCTTGATGCAGTTCTTCGGCGGTCAGCTCATTGATGGTTTTGGCCAGTTCGTCCAAATCACGATGAGAGGCATAGCGAGAGTAGGCACGTCCCAATGCTACGGCATACCCTTCGTGAGCATCGCGGGAGATGCCGATCTGTCCGATGAATTGGCGCTTGGCTGCATTGAGTTGTCGCTCGGTCATGGGTTCGCGGAGCAAACGTACCAATTCACGATAGACCAACTTGAGACATTTGCGCACGTCCGAAGCGTCGCAACCGAAATAGGTGGTCCATTCGCCGACGTCGGGGTAGGTAGAATAGTTGGATTCAACGGTATAGACGAGGCCAGCCTTCTCGCGCAGTTGCATATTCAAGCGTGCATTCATGCCCGGTCCGCCCAATATATTGTTGAGTAGCATCAAGGCAAAGCGGCCCGGATGACGTCCACCGTAGGCTTTGGTGCCCAGCACAACATGTGCTTGGTGGGTGTCGCGGTCTACGAGACGTCGCGTGGCGGGTTGGAAGTGTGAGAAATCGATAGGAGATCCTTTGTCAGAAGATGGATTTTCTATTTCCTCTGTCACCTGATTTTCTCCCATTTCATCGCCAAATTTGACATTGTCGGTACAGTCTTCTTCGGCTACATCGAACAAACGACACAAAGTCTTGATCACGGTCTTGAAGGAGACTTGCCCATAGACATAAAATACAGCATTCTCGGGTTTGTAGTAGCGTTGTGCAAAGTCAAGCGCATCTGCAGTGGTATATGTACGTAGACGTTCGGCAGATCCCAATATATCTCTGCCCAAAGGTTCGCCCAGGAATAAATTTTCCTCGAATTCATCGAAGATTATCTCGCTCGGTGAGTCCTGATAACTATCGATTTCATCGCAGATAACTTCGACTTCGCGTGTAATCTCCTGTTGTGGATAGGTACTGTGAAATACGATGTCCGTCAGTAGGTCTGCTGCACGGCGGAATTCTTGGCGCAGCACTGTGGCGCAGTATACAGTCTCCTGCTTGTTGGTAAAGGCATTCAGTTCGCCACCTACGCACTCCAGTCCGTTGGAGATTTGCCATGAGCGTCTCTTCTTTGTTCCTTTGAACGTCATGTGCTCGATAAAGTGTGCCATACCAGATTCATGGGGCAACTCGTGGCGAGTACCTGCAGCAATGACATAGCCACAGTAGAGCACATCCGACGTGGAAGGTTCGTGGATGATGCGCAGGCCGTTGGGCAATGTATATATGGAGTGTGCTTTCATTGGTAGAGGATTTGCAAGAGATTTCACATAGTTTGGTCTTCTACTCAGTGAGTCTTTCTAAATCTGTCAAGAAAATGCTCGTGATATAATATATGCGCTACGAAGAGCAATAAGCAAACGGTATTTATCGCCAACTTAATACCCATACTCCACGACTCGGGTTGTGCTGTCATTATGATGTAGAACAACACGGTCATAGCTACGTATACGGTGATAGCTTTCAAAGGATAGTTGATGGGATAGTAGCGTTGGCCAACAAAATAACTGAGCAGCATCGCCGTACCATAACCTGCTACACCAGCCCAAGCGCAGGCAATATAGCCAAACTGAGGTACAAAGATGACATTGACAGCTATTAGTACGGCGCAACCTATTCCCGAAAACCATGCCCCCCAGATAGTTTTGTCAATGAGCTTGTACCAGAAGGATAGGTTGAAGTAAATGCCCATCATGATTTCTGCTGCCATCACAATAGGTACTACGCGCAAGCCAGGCCAATATCCTGGTGCAATGATGTGCTTCAAAATATCAAGGTATGCTATTACAGCAAGAAAAGCCAATAGGGTGAAGATGATGAAATACTTCATCGCTTTGGCGTAGGTGTCGCGATTGTCCTTGTCTTTCTGCTTGCCAAACACAAAGGGTTCGTAGGCGTAGCGAAAGGCTTGGGTAATCATAGCCATTATCATCGCAATTTTTACGCAGGCACCATATATGCCCAATTGAGCGTGGGGAGATACACCATCCACCGTTTCTGAAATGTGAGGGTACAAGATCTTGTCAGCAGTTTGGTTCAAGATGCCAGCTATCCCCAGCACCAAAATGGGCCAAGAGTACTTCCACATCCTGCGAAATAAGGCCTTGTCGAAGGTCCATTTGAATCCAGTGAGTTCTTTCCAGAATAGGAATGTGATGCTACTTGTGCAAAGCAAATTGATAGCAAAGATGTAGAAGACGTCGCTATCATCTAATGCAAGGAAGTAGATGAGATTGAGCGTGATATTAAGGGTGATAAAAAGCAACTTGAGCGCAGCAAATTTCAGCGATCTGCCTTTGTAGCGCAAGTAAGCGAAGGGAATACACTGGAAGGCATCCAATGCCACGCAGACCACCATCATTGCGATGTATTCAGGGTGTTCAGCGTAACCCAGTACAGCAGAGATCGGCTGAAGTCCCAGCATTATCGCAATGATAAAGAGCAAACCGACACTACCTACTGCAATCAATGTGGTGGAGTAGACACGTTCGGGTTGGTCCTCTCCTTTGTTGACAAAACGAAAGAAGGCTGTCTCCATACCAAAGGTGAGTAGCACCAGGAGTAGAGCTACGTAACTATATACTTCGGTCACGATACCATAGCCGCCGTTCTCTACAGCCAGTTTGGCGGTGTATAGTGGCACCAACAAGTAGTTGAGAAAGCGTCCCACAATACTGCTCATACCGTAGATGACGGTGTCTTTCATCAATGCGCCGAGGCCGCCGCCCGAGAGTTTGTTTTTTTGCTTTGAAGCCATATCTGTATAGATTGATGTCTTGTTGTGATTGAAAATCTAAGTTTATCGCAAGTTATTTTCTACGTAAAGAATAAATAGCATACCCCTATGGCTGCGATGATACCTGCTAAATCGGCCAAAAGCCCACAGGTAACAGCATGGCGCGTATGGCGAATGCCGACAGAACCAAAGTAAACAGCTAAGATATAAAACGTGGTGTCTGTGGACCCTTGGAAAATACAACTTAATCTACCTACGAATGAATCTGCACCATATGTTGTCATCGCATCAACCATCATACCGCGTGCACCACTACCACTAAGTGGCTTCATCAGTGCCGTTGGCATAGCCCCTGCCCATTCTGCATCACAGCCAGTCAGGCCTATCAGCCAGCGTAGTCCGTCTATTAGCCAATCCATAGCACCCGATGCGCGGAACACACCGATGCCGACAAGCATAGCAACGAGATAGGGGATGATGCGAATGGCTGTGTCAAATCCACCCTTGGCTCCTTCGACGAAGGCTTCGTAGACATTGACTTTCTTGCGAATCCCTGCTAAGAGGAAAGCCATGATGATGAGGAAGAGTAGAATGTTTGCAATGTTGGTGCTGAGTATTTCTACCTCGGCGCTACTGAGTTGATGAAATCCCCAGGCCATTGCAGCCAGGAATACTGAGATGCCACCCAAAGCAAGGAGGATGGTGCGATTAAGCAAGTTGATGCGTTGATAGAGCGACGTTACGATGATTCCGACCAAGGTCGAAACGAAAGTGGCTAAAAGGATAGGTAAAAAGACATCTGTCGGTTGTGCGGCATTCTGCTGTGCACGGTACACCAGAATGCTGACCGGTATCAGCGTCAGTCCACTCGTGTTGAGCACCAAAAACATGATCATCGAGTTTGATGCAGTGTCTTTCTTGGGATTGAGCTCTTGTAGCCCCTCCATCGCTTTTAGACCGAGCGGTGTCGCTGCGTTGTCCAAACCCAGCATGTTGGCAGACAAATTCATAAAAATGTTGCCTACGACAGGGTGGTTCTTGGGGATTTCAGGGAAGAGTTTTGCAAACAGAGGTCCCAGCAAACGTGCAAGGAAGTTTACTACGCCACCCTTCTCTCCAATCTTCATCACACCCAACCAAAGCGATAGTACACCAGTCAAACCCAAGGAAATCTCGAATGCTGTCTTTGCTGTCGAAAAGGTTGAATCCATAATCGCAGGAAAGACACCTGTGTCTCCCAAGAAAATCAATTTGATCAATGCTATGACAAATGCAATGGCAAAGAAAGCTATCCAAATATAGTTTAATACCATTTATAAAGATGTTTAAGGTTCTTTTGTATTCGCTTTATGCAAGCGGATAAAACTTCTCGCAAAATTAAGGAAATCCTTGGAGTTGTACAATAAATAGTATGTTTCTTTCTTGCAGAAGCATAAATTATGCTCAGGATACTTATTGCAAATGTAAGTATACAATACCTTCCCGAAATCGCAAAAGGTTTCGGGAAGGCTCGCAATATTAATTTTATGTCTATTTAAATGTTATTTAGAATCAAAATTGATTGATTGAGAAAGATGATTGTATTTAGAAGAAATACTTGAATGAAACTGTTGGCGAGCTCAATATACCAAAGTCTACTTGGTTGATTTCTGAATATCTGCTATAGTCTAGATTTACAAGGCCTACACCAAAGGCAAACTTAGAAGTGGGGCGATATTCCAACGAAGCCAATTTGAGAGACATAGTGAATAGTCCTTCAGATTCGCCGTGAGGTGCGATGAAGCCACCGCCGATAGCCAATTCGGGCACGTAGTACAAATTCTTCACGATAGGTACATAGTAGGCAATGTTGGGCATGAAAGTCATCAGGTGTATCTCAGAAGAGTAATTGTATGCGATGCCCAATCCAATCTTGAGTTTGTCTGCAACGAAATAACCGACCTCTGGCGCAATGCCAAAACCTGTGCCAGTGGAATGCAACCCCGGCCTGTCTACAGAAGTGAGGCCAAATTTAAGGTTACCGCCAACGTAGAAATCACCTTTGTCTTGTGCATTCACAGAAAGATTACATGCCAAGAATAAGCAGAGGCATAAGCTAAAAAATTTCTTCATAATAGTAATAGTTTTTAAGTTTAACATGTGAGATTTACTGCTATGTTTGTTTTGTTTCTTATGCAAAGTTAATTTTTTAGCTCTAATTATAGATATTCTTCGCCCAATTTTACCATAACTTCGTCTGCCAATCTACGTACCGTTGTAGGTTTGTCATTTGGGCAAATGACTAATACATTGTCATTTTCGACAATCAAATAACCATCCAGCCCGTTCACAATGACTGCCTTCTCGTCAGATACAGAAACGACATTGTTGCTGCTGCCCGACATGAAGACCTTGCCTTTGCCCAGGACGACATTGCCGTCCACATCTTTTTTCATGACTTTATGTAATTCTGGCCAGCATCCTACATCTGCCCACCCAAAATCGCATTGGTAAACGTAGACGTTCTGGCATGTATCTAATATTAGTAAGTCAATAGAACTACTTAGGCTTTCTGGGTAATAGTCGCGCACCAGTGCCAGATTTTCGTCCTTTGCAACAGTTCCTGCTGCGGCTTCGATGCGTTCTGCAACGAGTGGAGCTACCTCGCGCATCAGTTTTGTCATTGATTGTACATTCCACATGAACAATCCTGTGTTCCACAAAAATTCGCCGCTTTCAACGAATAAATTAGCATATTCTTGTGCTGGCTTTTCCTGAAAACTCTTTACGCGGTACAACTCTCCTGCTTTTACTTCTTCGCCCATTTGGATATAACCATATGCAGTGTTAGGCATAGTGGCAGGTACACCCATTGCCAAAAATACGTTATTGTTTGCCACAAAGTCCAAAGCATGGTGCACTTGCTGTTCGAAACGTTTCGTATTTACAATGTGTTGGTCCGCGGGAGAGACTACAATATTTGCCTCGGGATTTATGCTTGAAATGTGATACGAAGCCCATGCTACGGCTGGTGAGGTAGACATTTGTACAGGTTCGATCAAAACATTATCCTGTGGGATCTCTGGTAATTGTTCAAACACCAAGTTTTCATAATCCTTGAATGTTGACACAAAAATATTCTCGCGTGGGATGAACTGTGCAAACCTGTCATACGTTTGCTGTAGCAATGTGCGCCCTGTGCCAAAAAAATCGATGAATTGTTTAGGCATATATTTTCTGCTGCAGGGCCATAGACGACGGCCTTCGCCCCCAGCCAAAATGATACAATAGTTGTTTTTCATACCCGTTTGTAGATTTAGATTGAAACTTTCCGCTAAGTTATATAAATATTCCGATGCTGCAATTTTTTATTTGCAAAAGAAAATTAAACAGGCTTTTTTGAAAGAAAAAAGCGACTTTTTCCACTTTTTTCTTGGTTGTTTCAAAAAAACGTTCTACCTTTGCACCGCAAAACACAAGAAAACCTTCTTGTATGGAGCCCAGATGGCGGAATCGGTAGACGCGCTGGTCTCAAACACCAGTAGGGAAACCTGTGCCGGTTCGACCCCGGCTCTGGGTACTAAGATGGAGAGAGTTTTTACTTTCTCCATCTTTTTTGTTTTATTGTGATCTTCGGAGTTGCAGATAGGTTGCCTAAATTAAATGCTTTGCTGTGTTTGTAGAGTAAGTATTTATTTTGAGGCAAGGTGGACAAAATGCCGATCTTTGTTTTTTTTGTGTTCGGCACGATAGGCGCTCGGCGAAAGACCTACGACGCGTGTAAAATACTTACCGAAGAATGATAGTGAGGGGAAGTTGAGGTCGTAGGCAATATACTTTATAGAGCGGTCGGTAGAGGTCAGTTGAGCTATAGCATCCAGTGTCACGTAACGCTCAATCCATTCCATGGCACTACGTTCACTCGAGGCTTTTATTACAGTGGATATATACTTTGGCGTGAGTCCCATGCGTTCAGCATAGAATTTCAGGTCGCGGTGCTCACGGTAGTTTGCCTCGACGAGTTTTAGAAATTCCGATGTGAGCTTCACTTGATGATTATCGACCTTATCCGTTTTGTCTTTTTCGTGGAGAAAGTAACCTAGGCCGAGGAAGAAGGCACGCGTGATAAGTTGCACAATCTCCAGTCGGTTGGGGTTGGCCTCAATGGTGATGGTATTTTTCACCATGCGCAGATAGTCTTCGATCGCCTCGCGTGCAGGAGCAGACAGTAGTTGATAGGGGCGCGACTGTATGATATTGCGCAGGTTGAAAGTGTTGCCTATGCTCAGGCTTTCGGTAAAATGGTCTGTCATAAGCAGGTATGTTGCCTCGAAATCGTTGCTGAGTTTCACAAGTTCGGTGATTTGACCAGGAAGCACAATAAACAATCCACCCGACTCGATATTGTAGGTGCGTGTGTTGACTCGCCCCGTGCCCTTGCCGTGCTGACAGTATGCCGCCACTACAAAGGGTGAATGATGTGGCTGGCTCGGTAGTATGGCAAACGATGGGTTGACGATGACGGAGATTTCGTCACCAAGGCTATAAGCACTGCAGCGATGCCCTTCGTCTATATATTTGTCAATTGTCTCAGCAAGTGTCATATTTTACCTCGTTTAAATTAAAAATCCGACTATCACTCCACAAAGATAAGAATATTAGGTGACAATTATTTGTATCACCAGAACTATCATCCATTCAATCCGACTCATGGCACTTTGTTTGTCTTGTTTCCCATCCTACCTTTGCACTTGTAAATGGGCGTGAATAATATTAACGGTTAAAAAATAAGAGTATGACAAAGAAAGTATCAGAGGTAAAGGAAGGTGTAGTTGAAACCTACATAAGTATTGAGAATGCTGTGGTAGGTAGTTATAAGACTATCGAAAATGCAGCAGTAACCAGTTATAAGGCTGTTGAAAAAGCAGCAGTGGGCGGCTACAAAAAGATAGAGGATAAGGCTGTAGAGTTTGGACGTAGCCTTGCTGAGGAGTACGAACGCCAGAAGAAGAATGATAGGTAATATATAATAATATAGCAGGCGTGTCACCCGGGCATTGGCGTGTGGCAATAGAGAAGCGCACGCATCATTTGTGCGGGTCACAGGACTCATGCCCGAATATCTCGTGCTTGATTTCGCTACCTTTAGCGAAATATGGTTTGTACAATAAGTCAAAGAACGTTTTCTCGTATAGATGTCACGATGTGAAGTCTGTGCGAGATTTTTAATGTGTATATGCAGACTGTTTTGGGGTGCAATGGCGGCCTTGTCGTCACTGCTCGACATGCTGTGTTTTTCATGCGTATATTATATAATGTGTCTGCATGCGTACGCGTGAGAATCTGTTGCAAAGATACGAAGTGCGGCAAGCCGTCTTCATCTTTAGCGTAGATAAGGATTTTGAAAAACAAGGTAAAAATGCTTCAGGACTTCGATAAACAGGCGTGAGTCGTAAGTTGAGAAATATTTTATTTATTTTTTGAGGGCTCTAATTCTGTCAAGAAAAATGATTACTTTTGTAATGTCGTAGCGATAGCTGCTAAGAAGCGCAAATCAATGATACGGCGAGGGCTTAATGCAGGTGACTAATTACGCTCGAAACATTTAATTGTACAAGAAATCCCATGGAACTCGAAAAATTTGATCGACAACTGAGACTGATGGTCCTACTGACTCAAAATCATGCGTTGAGTGTAGAGGATATCAGCGAACAGTTGCATCTGACGAAACGTAGTATCTATCGCTATTTGGATACATTTAGCGACATGGGATTTGTTGTGATCAAGGAGGGCAAACGCTATCGTTTGGACCACACGTCGCCCTTTTTCCGCCAAATCACGGACAAGATTCACTTGACTCAGGACGAGGCGATCATGCTCAATAATATACTGTCGGCGATCCCAGACAATTCGCCACAGGTGAGACACCTCCGCGCCAAATTGAAACAACTATACGACTACAAAGCACTGGCGAGCCACGGCATAGACGAGCATGTGGCAAAAAACTTTGCTACGCTATTTGAAGCGATTAAATCAGAACGCGCGGTATTACTTAAGAGTTATACTTCGCCCAGTAGTGGCAAGGTAAGCAACCGCCTTGTCGAGCCTTATCTCTTTCTTTCTGAAAACACGGAAATACGCTGTTACGAGGTTGAGTCGGGGATGAACAAGACGTTCAAGATCAGTCGTGCGGAAAGCATAGAAATGCTCGATTTGACTTGGTCACACAAGGACAAGCATACACCTATTTATACCGACCTGTTCCATTTTTCAGGCGAGGAGCAGATATCTGTCAAATTACTGCTTGGCACCTTGTCGGCAAGCCTATTATTAGAAGAATGTCCCGCCGCCGAGCAAGAAATGCAGTTGCAGGAGGATGGCAGATACCTCTTGTCGACCAAAGTTTGTAGTTTCAAGGGGGTCGGACGTTTCGTTTTGGGGCTGTTTGACGACATCGAAGTGGTAGATTCTCCCGATTTCTTGAAATTTTTGCAAGAAAAAGTTGAATTTTTAACATTTAAAATTAAAAAGTGACGTAGTTTGTCACTTTTTGGCCTTTCCTTTGCACCATAAACCTAAAAACATTTAGTATTATGACAAAGAAAGAAGCCACATTGAAGATGACATTCGCACCACAAATCAGTGCACAGTTTTCTCTCAAACAATATTTGTGCGAATGCGCCGCAGTAAAATATCTTGCCGATATTTATTCTAATCTATTAGAGGAGAAAGTCTCTCCCTGGCGTACTTTGCATTTCGTACATGCTCAAATGGCGATTTTCTCGCTCATTCTGTTTGGCGGAGCATCCGTACTGGGCACGCTATTACTACTCGTTTGGACACTTTTTGCCTTTCTTTCGGCTGCAAAGTGCAAGGGGTAATTTCACGCCTTAAATACTTCTGAAAAATTATCCTAGACCTTTTTTGAAAAACCCTAGACCTTTTTTAAATTTCGCGACGTCTCGTTGAAAAAAGGTCTAGTTTTTTTTTGTGCACATAAATCAGGGGCGAAAGTTTAGGTATTTTAGCATTCGCAAAACCAAAACAAGAGCGCCGCCAAACGTAGCGGATGAAAAAAAAGTTTTATCTTTGCAACAATTAAGCAAGCGAGTCGAAAAACTTGCTCTAAACTTGAACACAAACGCTATGTTAGAAATCAAAAATCTGCATGCCTCGGTCGAAGGCAAAGAAATATTAAAGGGCGTCAATCTGACTATTGGCGACGGCGAAGTACACGTATTGATGGGACCCAACGGTTCGGGCAAAAGTACCCTGAGTCACGTCCTGGTGGGCAACCCTAAATATACCGTCACAGAAGGTAGTATCATATTCAACGGCAAGGACTTGCTCGAACTCTCGCCCGAAGATCGTTCGCACGAGGGTATCTTCATGTCATTTCAGGCGCCCATCGAAATCCCCGGCGTGTCAATGACCAACTTTCTCCGCGCCGCAGTGAATGCCAAGCGAAAATATTTTGGTGAAGAACCCATCGCAGCAGGAGACTTCCTGAAAATGCTCAAAGAAAAGAGAAAACTCGTGGGACTCGATGCACACTTTATGAGCCGTGGCGTGAACGAAGGTTTCTCTGGTGGCGAGCGCAAACGCAATGAGATCTTCCAGATGGCAGTGCTTGAACCAAAATTCAGTATCCTTGACGAAACCGACTCGGGCCTTGACGTAGATGCTCTGCGCATTGTGGCCGAGGGTTTCAACCTGCTCCGCACTCCACAAACATCTGCGATGGTCATCACACACTACCAACGCATGCTGGACTATCTCAAACCAGATTTTGTGCATGTCTTGGTGAACGGACAGATCGTCAAGGAAGGCGACGCTTCGCTGGGATATGCTATCGAGGAGAAGGGATTTGATTGGATTAAGGAAGAACTCAAATAATGCGCCGCTATGAGTAGCCTTGAACAATACCTGCAATTATATCACGCCGAAAAGCAAAGGATCGCCGCGGGTAGTTGTGCACCGCTCAATGCTTTGCGCGAGGAGCAATTGGCCCTACTCGAAAAGCACGGTCTGCCTACAAAGCGCAACGAGGAGTACCTCTATACCGATGTCGAAGCGGCATTGGCTCCTGATTACGGCGTCAATTTGAATCGCGCCGTTCCTGCCATCGATCCCTATCACACCTACCGCTGCGCAGTACCCAATCTGAGCACATGGCTCTACTTCGTGGTGAACGATGTCGTGATGCCGAGCGAAGGACATGCTGCGCCATTGCCCGAAGGCGTAGTGGTGGAAACATTATGTCAGGCCGCGGCAAAAAATCCCGATTTCATCGCAAAATTTTATCATCGTGCCGCTGGCAAAAACTACGATGGAATCGCTGCAATCAATACACTTTTGGCACAAGATGGTATCCTGGTGCATATTTCTAAAGGGGTACAACTGAAGAAACCTATACAAATTGTCAACGTATCGGCGGCAAAAAACGATTTGATGATGAATCGCCGCATCTTGGTCGTTGTGGAAGAGGGCGCACAAGGCAGTATTTTGCTCTGCGACCACGCCGAGGGCGAACAAAACCACCTGTCCACACAAGTGGTCGAAGTATTCGCTGCACCACATGCTCAGTTGGATATTTATAGTATTGAGGAAACGAAATCAACCAACACCCGCTTCAGTAATCTCTACACCGAACAGGCGGCAGAAAGCAATATCTCGTACACAAACGTCACCTTGACCAACGGCAAGACCCGCAATCGTGCAGAGTTCCGCCTATTGGGCGAAAATGCCAAGGTGGAAGCCCGAGGCGCCTTGATGACAGATGCCGAAGAAAGGGTGGACAACTATTTATTAGTAGATCATGCCGTGCCACAATGCACCAGCGAGATGCTATACAAATATGTGATCAATGGCAAGAGCACTGGCGCCTTCACAGGTAAGGTATTGGTGCGCGAAGGTGCTCAAAAGAGTTTGTCAGAGCAAATCAACGCCAACCTTCTCGCTTCGCCAGAAGCACGCGTATTGACCCAGCCGATGTTGGAAATCTACGCGGACGACGTCAAGTGCAATCACGGTTCAAGCATTGGCAAGATGGATGAAAATGCTCTGTTCTATATGCGCCAACGTGGTATTGCCGAGCAAGAAGCCCGCTTGCTGTTGCAACAAGCCTTTGTCAATGAAGTGCTGAACCACGTCAAGATGGAACAACTCCGCGACAGATTGACACACCTCGTTGAGATGCGTTTCCGAGGTGAACTCTCGCCTTGCCAAGGATGCAAAATGTGCCGATGAAACGGCACTTTTTTGCCTTTCCATCACATCATTTTGAGTTTATACTACTTCTTGTTGAGCCTTGACCATACTCTGGGGTAAATAAACAAGAACTACATAGAATTATACGCCGTCTCGTGCGCACTACATTTGAATATGAATCCAATTTCTCAAAATATCGAGCAACTTCGCGCCGACTTCCCTATCCTGGGCAGACAGATTTACAATCGTCCCCTGATATATTTGGACAATGCCGCCACTACGCAGAAACCCAAGTGCGTGGTCGACGCGATTGCCGACGAGTACTACAATCTGAATGCCAATGTGCATCGCGGTGTACACTATCTGTCGCAACAAGCTACCGAACTGCACGAAGCAGCCCGTATCCGCGTGAAAGAATTCATCGGGGCGCATAGCGAAAGGGAGATTGTCTTCACCCGAGGTACTACGGAAAGCCTCAACCTACTGGCCTTCTCTCTCGGAGAATGGTTGCTCGGCGAAGGAGATGAAGTTATCATCTCAACGATGGAGCACCATTCCAACATTGTACCCTGGCAAATGTTGCGAGACCGCAAGGGAATTGTGCTGAAGGTTATCCCTGTGGACGATAGGGGAGACCTGCTGCTCGACGAATACGAGAAACTTTTCACCGAACGTACGAAACTGGTCAGCGTAGCACACGTCAGCAACGTCCTTGGTACGATCAATCCTGTCGATGAAATGGCGAAAATTGCGCACGATAAGGGTTGCTTGATTATTGTCGACGGCGCGCAGAGCGTACCCCACATGCCCATCAACGTAGAGCAGATGGATTGCGATTTCCTCGTATTCAGCGGTCACAAAATGTACGGTCCCACAGGAATAGGTGTACTCTACGGCAAAGAAAGTCTA
>JAEIGA010008649.1_pt1 | contig 15421 bp, 40 predicted proteins | sample 9270691 | NCBI WGS metagenome assembly JAEIGA01 (sample SAMN17057246, study PRJNA624740) | gut metagenome | biome: biome; isolation source: fecal sample | host: Bos grunniens | place: China: Xizang | collected 2019
TTATGATAATTATTGGGGTTGTAAGAAATGTCAAACTTCTTGTATAGAACAAGTAAGATTTTCTCAGCGTTGGAAAGAAATTTGGCACTCAGAGAATAATGATGAAGTAAAGGACTATGAGTTTAAATATAATATAGTAACGACTAAATAATCTAGACTAAATTAGTTGTTTATGCTAATCTGAGGGTAAATTAGCTCATAGAAGAAAAGAGTCTTAAAACGAGTTCTGGAGCTCAATAAGGCTATCTAAAATTTAAATAAATTTGATTAATGTGTTAAATATCAATTCTGTTAGTTGTATTATATACTAACAGAATTTTTTATTTTAAAAAAGGAGACTTGCTATGGGAATGGATTTTAATTACGCAGGTAGTTCTAGCTATCCGAGATTCGACAGAGAGCTTTGTGCGATAGCCGAAGTTTTAGGAGGCATTAAAACTGAGCACTTAAAAGAACGTGAGGCCACTGAAAATGAGCATTTTCTTGGTCATTGGTTTGGCTTTATGAGTTCAGATGATTCTTCTGAAGCCAAGTTTATATTTCCAGAAGGTACTAATAAAGTTTTAGTAAAATGGTTTAATAACATTTATGGTTTTTTTACTCCGGGCGATACCAAAGTCGTTTGGTCAATAATTTCAGAGCATCCCGAAATTAAAGATATTTCTGGACAGATTTGGTATGAGCTGGAAACATGCAATGAATGTAATTCTGCATGGCATATTGATTAAGAAGGGAATTAGTAAATAAAAAAGGAGTTTATATTCATGGTATATAAAAGTCATCAGATTTGGCGAGATGCTCTCGGTATAGGCGCAGGTTATCAGACTGTTCCTGATAGATATAAATTCGGAAAAAAGCTTAAAGCTTTACGTAAAAGTAAACCTGTTATTCCGTATACTCTTGAAATTGAGTGTAATTCATATTGGGGTAATTTTGAACGAGAATTTCTTGGGTATGCTTTAGGTATTCTTGATGATGTACAGATGAATATTGATTTTGCAGATAAAGAGCGTGCAATGTTTTGGAAAGAGGTTTTTAACAAAGATGAAGTGATATCTTTCGAAGATGCCCTAGATTCTTATGAGCTTTTACGTGATTATTTATTTGAAACTTTTCAAGATGTAGACGATTGGGAGCAGCTTACTTTTTATGAGATTGACTGGGAAGCCATGCACAAAGAAGACCGTAACATCTTAGTAGTTCAGTTAGCTAAGCCTTTGAGTACTTACTGGGAAGAAGTTGTCATTCCTAGAATGAAACGATTTTTTGAATTAAAGATTTATGAGTATATGGATAAGGATGCTGAATTAACTAGTATTACTCTTTGTAGCAAAGGCCATAATCCGATAAAAAGTTATTAAAAGGAGGCTATTAAAATGCTTGATTTTTTTAAGAGCTTTAAACCTTATTACTGGATGGGTCTAAAAACTATTGGCGGTCGCAATGGCATTCATTTTTGTATTCAATTTGCTGGTAAGTGTGATTCAAGCTGGAGTGACTTTTATGAAGATACTAATAAGCCTTGGAAAAAGTGGTATACGAACCCATTTTTTCAGAATAATTCAGACTATGATGAAAGTTTAGATAGATACCGTGTTCGTTTTATTTTTATGTGGCTTATGATCCAGTGGTAAAAAACTTAGAGATTATTAAGAAAGATTCTTAATAATCTCTTTTTTATTTACTGTATAATAAATAGATAAAGTTTTTGGATTTTTTTTTGGAGGTTTATAATGCATGAAATATAAAAAGAAACTTGAGGTTGTTGAGGCTGTTCAGTGGTTAGGTAATAATATAAGTGATCTAGAGACCTTCGTCGGGTCTGCAATACATTATACTATAGATGAAGAAGACAGAGTTATTGTCTCATTAACAACTTTTAAAGGACCTGTACGAGTTGATGAGGGCGATTATGTTGTCCAGGTTCCAGGTACTCAGCAATTTTATCCATGCAGGTCTAGTTTATTTGAAAGTAAATATGAACCAATGGAGGACTAACAATGAGTAGAATGTCTATAGATGAATATTATCTTAATATAGCTAAAGCCGTAAGTAAGAGGTCTTCCTGCTTACGTAGACAGTATGGTGCTGTTATAGTTAATAATAAAGAAATTGTAAGTACTGGTTATAACGGAGCTCCTAGAGGCGAAACAAACTGTTGTGACCTTGGTGTGTGTCATAGATTAAATGCTACACATGGTACTGGTGATTATAGTGAATGCAGAAGTGTACATGCAGAACAGAATGCTATTATATCAGCAGCCAGATCTGAAATGCTTGGCGCAACTATTTATCTCTATGGTGAAGAAAATGGAAAAGAAATTGAAGCTATTCCTTGTCCTATCTGCGCCCGCATGATTAATAACGCTGGGATTGAGAAAATGGTGACTTCGGAGGGTTGTAATTATGTTAAAGCTTTTTAAAGCTTTGCTAAGTAAAGTTAATATTAATCCATTATGTTCTTTACTTGGAATTGATTCAGTTATGATAAATCATTTACAACAAGTACAGAAACATAGTCTTTCTACAGAGCAGGCTAGTAGGCTATATAATAAACTTTATCAGCCAAAAACATCTTGGGTAAATTGTTGTAAATGTCGTTATCGCCAAGAATGTGAAATACGAGAGCTTTGTACAGGTTGTCATTTAGGAGATGAAGGTCAATGTTAGAAGTTATTTTATTTATATTATTTATTGTTTTGCTTTCAATAGGTATTGCTGTTTTTTGTATAGTTTTAGGCACCCTTGAACCTAAGAAAGTTTTTGAAATTATTTATTACACAGAAGACCATAAACGTTTGAATATTTTAGTTACGGCTAGGTCTGCAGCTGGAGCTGCTAAACAATTTTATAAGTTAAAGGGCCATACTAATAGTATTCATTATATAGAGGAAGCACAGCATGGCTAAATATGAGTTCCCGTGCTTTCCAGGAGATTCCGTCTGGTATATAGAACGCTACAATGGTAAACCTTTGCGTGTAGGTAAAGATATAGTTCAGATGGTTGGTTTTACAACTCGTAGTATTCAAATAAAACTAAGAGACCATAAAGATTTTAATAAAACTTTTACTTGGGGCAAAACTGTATTTGCTTCGCAAGATGAAGCTTTAGTAGCTTTTGCGAAAATGTCAAAATAAAGGTGTTGATAAAATTGGCTTATAAGCAAGCACAGAATCGTAAAAAGCATTTACGTAAAACATATAATCAAACTAAAACTAAATATTGTAGTGGCGTATGGTATGATGAGGAACGTGGGTACTATTACAAGTATTACGCTTCTAATACACCAGGTTACACAAAACGTTTGAGAAAAATATCTAATAAAAGAGTACGGAGATTACAAGATCCTGGTCATCATAGTTCTTATAAAAGAGCATATGATTATAAGTGGATACTTTTTTAATAGGAGACTATTAAATGGCTAAAACAATTTCAAAAAAGATTCGAGAACAAGTTTATAATAAATATTATGGTCATTGCGCTTACTGTGGAAAAGAAATTCAATATAAAGATATGCAATTAGATCACCTTATTCCACGACAGCGTGAACGTTTTAAAAAGTATACAGAAGAAGAAATTGAATGTTTTGAGAACTATATGCCTTCTTGTAGAAGATGTAATCATTATAAGCGTGCACATTCATTAGAAATCTTTAGGCAGATGATTGAAGAAATACCTGCAAAACTTTTTAGAGACAGCTACATATATAAAGTTGGTTTAGACTATCATTTAGTAGTTCCTCATGAACACAAGGTTATATTTTTCTTTGAACAGGTAGATAAAGTTAAGAATATTATTAAAAAAGAAGATAATTTATAAGTACTTATGAATTATCTTTTTTATTTTCAAAATAACTGCTAAATTATTTGATTAAACTTAAAATAATAAGTAGGTGTACCTATGAATTTTATTGAGGCTTTTGATAAGCTAGACCAGATAAATTCTGAGAGCTTACTTTTAAGTCAGCAATCATTAGACGAAGGATATTCTATGCCTTACGCACTAATTGTAATGCTTAATGATGAGTGGAAGCTCTTTAAGGGTCTTGACGTAGAGCTTACTGAAGATGAACTAGATGACTTTTTATTAGATAAGTCTGAGTATGCTGATGCGAAAGTAATTCCCGTATCTGAACTGCCAGAGTATGTGAAAAAGAAATCAGTTTTACAAGAGCAAGATTTTTCAGACAGAAACTATCTTATTGCAGAGTTAACTAGGTTAGGTTATAATTATAACTTTGATAAATATTCTGATAGACAGTTATATTGCATTTTAGACAAGACTTTAAAAAAAATTAAAGATGAGAGGATGAAGGCTGAAGCTAATGCTGCTGAACGTGAGTTAGCTAAAGAAGCGTCTCGTGCTGATTGTTCCTTGTGCGGTTCTTCCCTAACTGATGGAGGTTATTGTCCAGTTTGTGATGATGGTGCAACAGATCTAGATGAGGGAATTTTTAATGATAAGCCTTCTAATATTGGCTGGAAAGCTGTGCCTAGTGCTTCTGTGAATCAATCAGCTACTTATCCATCTACTCAAAATCAGACAAGTACTGGTAATATTGTAACTATTGTCTATGACAGAAAAGCTCATAAACTCAGAGCTCGTGCAGACGATGGGATAAATGGTGAAGCTAATGTAGCATTTCCAAATAATTTAAGAACTGTTGCAGGTCAGCAGTACGAAGTAGATAATCTTATTTGGAATGGTAAAAATTATCGAGTATCCGGAAATATAAAGCCGGTATAAATAAAAAATTAAATTTTAAGGAGATTATTAAAATGAGTTATTTTATGAGTGTGTTTGAGGACCTTAATGCTATTTATGATGAAGGTCTTGAGTCAGAGACTAAAGAAGAACTTACTGAAGAGGTAATGTCTGAACCTGTAGTTGCTGAGACTGAAGCCACAGAAGTAGCCGAAGCTGCAGAAGAGCCTCTTACCGAAGATTCAGAAGAGGTTGTTGATAACAATGACGAAGAAACTGAAGAGCCTAAGCAGCTTATTCTTGAATGCGATAAATGTGGTGCCCTCGTAATTAAAATAGAATCTGACGCAGTTTTTGACGAAGAAACTGACCTTGTAAATGTAGAAGAAACATGTCAGTATTGTGAAGAAACCGCTGGGTATAAGATTATCGGTGTAGTAGCACCTTTTGAAGTTTCTGAAAAGTCTGAAGACGCTCCAGAAGAAGAAATTGCTGCAGAAGAAGTAGAAAATATAGAAGATTTCGAAATTGTTGAAGACTAATAGCTTCAAATAAAACTACAAAAATAAATAATTAACAAAGGGTCTGATATTAATTTATCAGATCCTTTATTGTATATTATAATATAAAATTATTTATTAGAGGAGTTATTTATATGTTTAGTGTTTATATTTTAACTTGCATTGATACTCATAAAAAGATTGTGTGTAATTCGTGTGCTAAACGAGGCGAGGTTATTTCTACTTGTTCTGAATGTGGCGGTAGAGGTGTACGTCATAAGACAGTACGAAGGTATAAAGTAAAAAATAATCCTGTGGAAGTTGTAAATATTGACAGAGACCCTAAAACTGGCATAATCAGATATTGGACAGGTCTAAGTGACTTTTATTATGAATCTACCTATCCTTCTTTAAATCATTTTGTACCCGAGGTGCCTTATGGTGTTCATCTTATCCACAGTGACCTAAAAACTGCCCAAATAGAAGCTGACCGAATTAATGCTTATTTAGAAAAGCAAGAAAGAGGCTTAGTATAATGAGTATTAGGGTAGATATTGAATACTGTGGTGAGGTTTGTGAGGTAGGAAAAGCTAAGAGTAAAATTCTTTTGGCTGACAATAATTCCGCTTATGATGCCGCAGTAGACTTTAGATTTTTTATTGAGGATTGTCAAAAAACTTGTACGTGTAATCGCAGGATTGAATCAATGATAGGAGAGCACTCTGAATGATAAAAGTTTTTTCTGATTTTATTTTAGACTTGTCCACTATGCCACAAACGCTTCTTTTACCTGAAGGTGCTCAAGCTGTAGCAGTGCGAGAAGTTTCTGGTAAGGTTTATTTAACAGCTTTGTTTGACCCGACTGAATCATATGGAAAACTACGGGCTTTTAAAGTTTGTACAAAAGATGATAGTATTTTAGCTAATGATATTATTTATATCGGTACTTGTGAAACTGAGCTTTTAGGACAGATTTATTTAGTAGAACTAAAATAATTAATAAAAAGTATTAAAAAAGTTGTTATTGTAATGTATATTATAATAACAACTTTTGTTTTAGGAGGAGTTTAAACATGTCTGAAAAAAGACCTTGTGCTTGCTGTGGAGAAGAGAAAGAAGTTTTTGTGGCTTGCTCTACTTTAGGTGCTTTTTCTTTTGCTTATTGTGCTAGTTGTCTTAATGCAGGAGTTGAACCCTACAGTGCGCTTGTAGATTATATTGCTTGTGCGGGTAGGTATCCCGATGATATACATCCAGACTGGCTAGAGTTTATAAAACTTAATTTAGAGTTTTACGGTAAGACAGAGGATCAATTTAAAAAAGACTTAAAAAAAGCTGATGAAGTTATGAGTCAATATTTTGAGTTAGCCTCACAACATGAAAAATGGGAAGGAGAGTTTTAATATGAAAACAATAAATGATGTCATGATTTGTCCTCATTGCGGAAGTGATGATTGCTATATGTATAATACTGATGAATGCAATTTTGACGAGGATAATACCGGTAAATATATTATTGATTGCTCATGTAAAACCTGTAATAAATATTTTAGACTTTATACTAATTTTACCTATGAAATAACCTCAGCTGGTGCATATACTGGTTGTGGTAAAGATAAACAGTTTAAAGAAATTTATAACAAGGAGGCTTAAAATATGTCTTTAGTAACAAATTTAAAAAATATTAATTCTCAAGCTGATTTGTTTAATTATATTTGTCAGCTTGAAGAAGATATTGAAGCAAAAGAAAAAATTATTGATAGTCAGATACTTAAAATTGCTGATCTCGCTACTGAAAATGATGCTCTTGTTAAAAAAGTTGAAAAACTTACTTCAGCGCTTGAAGGTAAAATTCATGATCAGGCTATTATAGAAGACAAATCAATCGATTTAGGAATTTTATCTGACCGAGTTTTAGGGTCTTAAATAAAGTATTATTACTAGAAAGGTAGGAATAACGGTGAAAAGTATTAAAGAAATTAAAAATAAGATTGAAACAGGCTTTGAACACGATGTATTCGGTTTTGGTGTTGATGATATTATTGAGGCACTTCCTTTTGAGGCCGCTAAAGACTATCTTCATGAGAGTTTTCTTAATAAACCCACTGCCGAGGGAGAATGGGAAGCCCTTAGACTTAAAACAGATGATGATATAAAGGATAAAATGCTCGATTATCTTTCTTTTGCTTGGGATAAAGCAGACGATGAAAGAGGCCTTTCTGCTGATAGAAGCGTTCGACATTTTGCGGCATGGGCTTGGCTTATTGATGATGAACTTTATAACAAGATTGAAGATATGTATGAGAATGATTATGCTCCTTATGGTAAGCCTATTCTTACTCTTGTTGGAGATGAACTCGGTTACCAAAGAAAAACAGCTTGAGAGGCCTTAAAATGTTAGAATTTGGTGATATTATATTCAGACCCTGTCTTAGCTATGCAGGTAAGAAGAATTTTATAAATAGTCAGATTGTACTAGATGTAAAAGATTATGGATCTGGTCCTGTTATACATAGTATTGATGCTTTTGGTCAAAAGTGGTCAGATTTTTATGATACTGCTTTGGATTCTATTATCTTTACAGATAAAGAGGCTGCTAAGCAGTGCTTGACTAGAAAAATTTCAGAGAAAGTAAATACTTCTAATAGTTCTAGCAAAGCCTGTCCTTTAGAAACTATTAATACAGAGGAGCTTCATAAGTCACGGGGTTGTTGCTTTTCTACTATAAATTTTACTTAGTTTAGGAGCTTATTATGTCTTGTTTAGATAATATAATGAGGATTGATTTTGAAACTGGTTGTTACACCTCTGATGGAGAGCTAGCAGAGGGTACAGAGAGACCTGTGACAATTCTTTATAATAAAACAGTTATAACCGAAAAAGAGGTTAGAGAGCTTCTTTGTTCCGGTGAGTATGAATATGATCTTCGTATAGTAGTTACTACACCAATTCAAGTTCAAAATTTGAAAGGTAGATGAGTATTAAATGGCAGATAAAACTTTTAATATAGAAGTGACTATGGAAGAGCGTTGGATAGATTATTTTTGTTCAATGTTAAAATATATGGAGCATTGCGGAGATATTGGGCATTCTGAGATAATCTCTTTTTATTCTGATGGAGACGGTGATTTTAGACCTAATTTTGAAATTAGCACTGATTTTAATATTATTAATTCTCGGTCTTGTCTTGACCGAAATGTAGCCACTTTATATGATGCTGGATAAATTATTTTAATTAGGGTTATCTTGGAAAAATTTCTAAGATAACCCAAATATTTACTGTATTATATTATATAATTTATATATTTAAAGGAGAAACTATTACAATGATTAAAGCCGAAGAATTTGTTGAACGCCTTTATCAGCACGTTGAAAATTATGAGCAAGGAAAAACACAAGATTTTGAAAAGGTTTTTTCAGACTGTAGGCTTGCTGCTGATATGATTAAAATTTTAAAATCTAGCAAGCATACGCAAAAGAGACAGAGACAGCGATTGAGTAAGAAAAATCGAGATAAAGCTAAACAAATAGAAGCTCTTACTGCTGAGATAGAGGTGCTTCGAAATAAAATAAAGGAGGCAGATCATGCCGGTACATGATGATCTTGGCACAAGAATGAAAACTTTTTATGAGCAAGTGCCAAAAACTAGACTAGTACGTCGTATGCCTGTTGCTGTTAGAATTGATGGCAAAGCTTTTCATACCTTTACTAGAGGTTTTGCAAAGCCTTTTGATGATATTCTAATGAGGTCAATGCAAGAGACTATGAAGTATTTATGTGAAAACATTCAAGGGTGTATTTTAGGTTACGCACAGTCAGATGAAATTACTTTAATTTTAGTAGACTATAAAAAGCTTACTTCTTCTGCCTGGTTTGACTATGAAGTTCAGAAAATGTGTAGTATTGCGAGTAGTATGGCTACCATGGCTTTTAATAAAATTTTCACAGATAGAGTAAAGTCTTATGATCTTGCCTGGAAATCCGGGATGACTCCTCAGAGTGTTGAAATTCAAAAAGCACATAATGACTACATGAGTGCTCTTTATAAAGCCGTTGAAAAAGGTGCCATGTTTGATGCCAGAGTTTTTAATATTCCAAAAGAGGAAGTAGCTAATCTTATTTATTGGCGACAGCTTGATGCGACTCGAAATAGTATTCAAATGGTAGGTCAAGCTAATTTTTCACACAAAGAATTACAGAATAAGTCTTGTAATGATATTCAGGATATGCTAATGACTCAGAAACATATTAATTGGAATGACTTTCCCGTTGATTGCAAAAGAGGTAGCTGTTGTATTAAAAAAGCTCAAATAGATACTACTAACTGTGAATCTAATCCTTCTGGAGCAGTAAGAGCTTCAAGAACTTCATGGGTAGTTGATACTGATATTCCTATTTTTAAAGAATCTGGAAGAGATTACATAGATAAACTTATTTTTATTGGAGAAGAGTGATTTAGATATATGTGTGAGTATTGTGGTGAAAAGATTGATGGCAGTTGTCCTAATTATAAAATTCATCCATCTTTTTATTTAGTGGATGAAGGCACTCAAGAGCCATTAGCAGCTAATGGCAATAATACTACTATGTATTTACGTGAATACTCGCCCACTCTATGGTCTATTATTTGTGAACTTGCTGATGATGAAGGCAATGTTGTAGAAACCCCCGCAGATTTTTGTCCTAAATGTGGACGTAAACTTATTTAGTGGGGAGGTGTTATTATGCAGCGTAGAATATATCGCGCTAGACGAATAGACAATAATGAGTTGGTATATGGCTCACCAATATTTCAGGATGATTATGTGTTAATTCGTTTTTGGAATAGTGGAGAATTTAAGTTTGTTGAATACTTGGTCGACCCAGATTCTCTATCAGAACATACTGGCATAAAAGATAAAAACGGGGTGCCAGTATTTGAAAATGACTTTATAAAACTTAATGATGATGTAAAAGAGTTATTTGATTTAAGAGATGGCTTTGTTACTTATTTAGGCGGTTGTTTTATTATAGCAGGAAATAAAGGCAATTTCTTATGTTCTTTACATGCTCTTTCAGATACGAATTGGGTTTTACGTGGCGAAGTTATTAATAATAAAGAAAGGTAATCAATAACATGAAAAGATTTTTAGGTATTATTTTAGTGCTTATTCTTATTGTAGCACTTTTCACTGGTTGTAACGTATCAATGGGTTTAGGCTCTTATGAGTATAATAAAGTTCACGTCGACACTTATCACTATTCAGGTTGTTTAGATGTGGATAAGTGGTATGATAACTCAACAGGTCTCGAAATAAAGACAGAAGACGGGCAGTCAATGTTTTTTTCTGAAGGGACCTACATATTAATTGAAGATGATTGTCCTTTTTGTGAATAATTTTTAAGGTGACATTTAAAGTGACATCCAAAGTGCAAAAATTGCACTTTGGATGTCGTATTATATTTATATAGAATTTTATAGGAGTTTATTATGTTATCTTGGAATGTCTGGCTTGAAGATACAGCCAAAAAAACTATCATTGCTTATGATGTTTTTAAAGGTGGCTATTGGCAAGAAATTATTAATAAGCTAATGCACGAGTCAATTAATAAAGCTGAGTTTGCTGAGAAATTCAAAGCTAAGCTTAAGTATCAATATTGGAGTCGAAGTGAATATGAAATTAGCCTTACTTCTTGGCCTGCATATGTTGAAGTGACTAGGTTAGAAGACTTAAAAAAATCTGTGGACTTTGAAAAGCAACAGTGGGGTACCCAACCTGATAGAGTTGCTGTGCCGCTTACAGTAGCTAGAAAAATTGATATTTATGAGCAGCTTCTATTAAATTGGGATCCTTTTATAAATTATGTATGGGAGAATGCCTAATGAGCTTATTTTGGGGAAGAGATAATAATATAAGTATATATTCTAATTTAAAAGACTTAATAGATATGTTTTTTGCACAAAGACAATTATTTAATAGAGCACATTCTAATAATGAAGGAGATTTGGTTAATATGAAAATTTGGGTAGATGACCAGAGACCTACACCTGAAGGTTATAAAGGTTTTGATTCTACAAATGCAGCACTTAGATTTATAGTGTCTAATATTGAAAAAATTTCAGTACTAGATCTTGACCACGATATGGGTTACTCTTTTGGTGGGGATTGCATAGTAATTATGAATGAACTTGAACGTCTTTCAAGAAGAAACGCAGCTTTTGCAGAAAGCGTAGATAAAATAAAATTTAAATTTCATTCAATGAATCCTGTAGGTGTTCAAAATATGAGAAATGTTTTAATACGAAATAACTGGACTGAGATTTTTTAAGGAGGTCTTTTAATGGATTTAGGTGCATATTTACAAATAGATGATTTAGGTAAGATTGCTGAAGCTAACAATATCAAAGTTCCTAGATTAAGAGGTTATCGTTTAACAAAAGACTGTGAACCATATACCCAAAAAGAAATTAAAAAGTTGTTAGAAGCATGTGAAGTTCGGGCTTGCGAAGAACTTTGTAGAACAGAGCCTTTCTGGGACCCAAAAGGTGATTTAATTGTTCATAATGCAGAAACTGACAAGCTTTGTAACTATTTTCTTGTAAGTGATGAAGAAGACCCTACTACGTATACTGCAGTGCGTTGGGATAAGCTTTCAGAAGACAAAAAAGCTATTCTTTTAGAACAGACTGAAGTTAGAAAAAATCAGATATTACATCAGTTTAATATGTGGAATAAATACGCAGGTAAAGAGGGTATTTTATATATTCATGCTCGTATCGGTGGTGCAAATTGGGAATGTTTTGATGGCCCTGAATTAGCTAAGCAGTCATGGTTTTTAGATAGGTCTGATGACTGTTTTGACAACACATATTGTGATATTTATGCGAAAATTAATATTTAATTAGGTGAATTATTATGATTATTTGTGCAGCTTTAGAAATTCAAGTTGAGGGCTTGCCTTATACTTCAATTCTTCCTTGTTGGCGACATGGAAAGGGCTATGAAATATTAAGGGACCTTGGATATCAAGCGCAGAAAAAATATAAAGTGGTAGCTGAAGGCTTTATTAATCATAAGGGTGAGTTTCTTAATAGAACAGAAGCTTTTAAGCACGTAAAAGACTGTGGTCAATGCACAGCTACTCAAAGATATTATTGGGAAGACCATAATCAATCAGAATTATACTCAGAAGATTTATATTAGGAGTGAGATAGATGCCTTTTTATTTTGAATCTGATATACCTAAGCATAAAAAGAAATCTAAGGCAAAAGGACAGCCTAGAGCAAATCATAAACATAAGTATATTGAAGTTGCTTTGCATACTACTTGGCAGGGACCTTATATAAGAAAACATACTACAGTATCAAAAGCAAAAGTTTGTGAGATTTGTGGTCGAGTAAAAGAAAATGATTGGTTCGGAGTAAAACTGCAACGAGAAGGTCTTACTGTTGAAGAGCTTATTAAAAACTATCCAAGTTGGCATTTAAATGACCTTATGGATAAATTTGCATATAAAAAAGAGGAGAGCTAATTATGACTTTATTTAAAGCATTTTTGATTATTGTAATAGCGCTATTAATGCTATTTATGACTCTTTGGGAATTTTCTAGAGCTTCAAAAGCTAAACCGGATCTTACTCCTAGATATTTTTATAAAGAAAAAAATTTTAATTGGCCAGGTGCTTGGATTACTTTTATAGCTTTAAGTATTATTAGTCCTTTTTGCTTCTTAATTAAAAGCTGTGAAGCTATTTATTGTTTTATTATTTGGTTATTTACCTTAGGCAGAAAGCCGAAAGATGAATCAAGGGAGCCTTAATATGAGTTTAAAAAAGAAAAAATGTGTAGCATATATGACTTGTCAGAACGGTAATGAAGGTTGTTATACACATGAACCTGAAAAGTGTGTTAGATTTTTGCCAGTAAAGGGTACTAATTTAACTAAGTTATCTTATGTTATTGAAACTCCTCCTCATATTGACTGGGAAGCTTGTTCAGATATGTTTGGTAACTGGATTGATAGCTTAGGCTGGAAAATGTGTGGTTACTCAGAAAAAGTAGAAAATGAAGAATAATAATTTTTCTAGAGTCACAGTAAAAGAATGCTCATACTGTGACTATCTTACTTGTCGTAAAAATAAAAAATGTAAGTGGTATAAGCACTATATAAAATCTATAGGAAATACTAAAAGGAAAAGGTGGACAAAGAACTATGTCGAGTACTGATTTTTCAAAAATAAAAGATTTTTATAATATTGTGCCTGTTTCAGACGGTTTTCATTATTTGTGTAAAGATGCTGATGGTAATTATTTTAGACATCATAAAGCCGAAGAAGAAGTTAGAGAACACTTAATTTTTAAAACATCAGAGGCAGCTCAGGATTATATAAATAGATATTTAGATCCTACTAAATATAAACCTGAGATTTTTGGTTATCGAGTTGATTATTTGATTGCCGAAGTACTTGACTGAGGAGGAAAACTATGAAAGACTTTTCAGTAGAATTTTCTACTGTCTCGCCAAAACCTGGAGATGTAATAATAGTTAAGTATAAAAATATTAGAGAAGCGAAAGCTGAAAATTTACAACATCAATATAATTGTTTTAGGAAGGCTTTTCCTAACAATACTTTTTTATTTCTGCCTGATTTTATTGAATTAGAAAAAGGTAGCAAAGAATCTTTAATTAATATTGTAAAAAGAATTAATAGTATTATTGCTGATATGGACAACTATGAAGACGAGGTAGATTAATGGAACGTATTCAAAAAACTTGTAATTCTTGTGGTGGTAGAGGTCATATAACTTATTACAAAGTTACTTCAGAAGACCCCGACGGTGATAGTGGAATTGCTCAAGAGGTTGTAGAAGAATGTTCAGTTTGCGGGGGTAAGGGTTGGAAAGAATATGCACTTTTTACTATTGAAGAAGCCGAAGCTTTATTAAGATTAGTATCAAGAGATTAATTAGAGATTTAGAGGAATATATATTAGTTATGATGTTTACAAGTAATCAAGTTTTGGAACTTAGCGGTTCTTTAGATCAAGTACAAGCAGCCATTGAATTTGCTTTTAATTATTCAGGGTATCAAAAAAGTTTTACTCGGAAGGACTCACCTGCAAAGTGTATTTATCAAATAACAGATGATGGTCGTTATTGTTTAGGTTGGTCTTATGGGTCCCTTGAAAAAGGCTGGAATGAATTTCCTTTTGATTTTGATGTAGGTATTATTGCTCTCATAGTTAAACAACATTTAGAAAAGCAAAAGATTTCTTATACTGGCTACGATGGTAGCCATGCGAAAGGTTTTTTAATGAGAGCTATAGAAGATTCTTTTAGTCTCGAAAAACCTAATATAAAAAGTCCTTTTTACGGAATTGTTGAGTTTAGCCCGTTTACATGCTTTTATGCAAAATAATTTAAATAGGAGGACCTAATGTTTAAAACTAATGAATCCTGTGATTTTGAACTTTGTACTTATTATAAAACAAATAAATGTGTAGCACCTGAAAGCGTTAAACAATCTTGCAAATATTGCAATAGAATGAAAATGGTTTTATATTATATAAATTCAGCTACTAACAGTTTAAATTCTTTACAGGCGTCATTCAAAGACTAGGAGGTAGGCTTTGATGAGAACACCTGAAGAAGTCATTAAACTTTTAAGGTCTTATGAAGATATTTTTTGTGGTAAGTATTTAATGTTAGAGGCTGCTGATATTATTGAAAAGCTATTAGCTGAAAATCAAATTTTAAAAAGTAAAGAATAGTGGAGATGATTATGAGCTGTCAATTTTATAGTTCTGATAAAACATGTTTAAAATGTATGAATGCGACTACTAAGTGTTCCTGCGAGGGCAAAGAGATTAAATGTAGTTTTTTTCCCAAAATAAGATTGGATGCTGAAAGCCAGGAGCCTTTATTGATCGAAACACATATTAAAAATCCAGTACTATCTGAGCTTGTTCAGGAGTTAAAAGCTAACTATGGCTGTATTATTAGTAATGATGGTTATATGATAACCACTAAAAATAAAAATACTTGGTTTTCTCCTAAAGCTATTATATCGCTAATTTGTGAGTTAGATAACCGCTTAGCTGAAGAAGCTCCAGAACAAGAGCTTTTTGAGGCTAAATGCGGTGTGCAGTCTTACAAGAATAAATATAAAAGTGCTTTTGACCAAGTAAAAAGCTTACAGCAAATAATAAAAGATAAGGATACTGAGATTACAAAA
>JAEIGA010008650.1_pt1 | contig 15420 bp, 12 predicted proteins | sample 9270691 | NCBI WGS metagenome assembly JAEIGA01 (sample SAMN17057246, study PRJNA624740) | gut metagenome | biome: biome; isolation source: fecal sample | host: Bos grunniens | place: China: Xizang | collected 2019
CCAGTGGACAAGGTCCACGGCAAGGTGAGTAAGTCTCACAAGATCGGTTTTGCACATCGCAAGGCAAGTAAATTAAACTACAGCACCAGTTATGGTCAGCGTATCACTCCTTACTCTCAAGATGAGATGGCGCATCAAGAGAAGTTTAAGGCCGTTGCAGCCAGCACCCGTGCCCGCATGAAAGATCCAGGCAAGGTGATGCAAGACCAAGCAGCGTTTAAGGAGCAAACGAAGTACAAGACCTTCTATCGCTATGTGTTTAACCTGGAGTGGGAGAGCTACGAAGCGTAAGCTCGTAGCAGATCGCTCGCGATGCTCGCTGTAGTTCGCTACGCTGAAGATCGTTCGCTGTGCTCACTGTAGATCGCTCGTAAAACTCGCTGTAGTTTTCAAAGTGAGTCTACAGGCGCATGGCGCCGATCTATAGGGCGTTAGTCAGATCTACAGCCCATAGGGCGATCTATCAACTCTAACCTCCTTGGCGCCTGCGCCATAGGAGATAAATTTTTGATCTGTATGAAAAAGATTCAGTTACTATTATCAGTAGGTCTGTGCGTGTTTGTCCTCGCGTTCAACAATTGAGGCGCACAGAACTCGCTCGGCGAGTTGAAAGCGCCCAATGTCTCCGCTCTCCCCACGAAGTCACGTACTTCGCGGGGGCCCCGTGAGGAAAATGTGAAAGGAAATTATGAAAAAGATTCAGTTATTAGTATCGGTAGCAATGTGCACCTTCGGGTGCATGTTACTGGTGGCGGGATTCGTGGCTCCGCCGATAGGCGAGATCCATCATTCGCTCCTAATCGCCTTTGGCGAATTGTTGACCTTTAGCGGTTCGCTTATTGGAATAGATTATAAATATCGGTATAAGAGTTGAAGGCAGGCAGCAAAGCTGCAGTTTAGTGAACGCTGCGCTACTGTTTAGTGTTTAGAGTCGAGTGTCTAAAGTTGAAGGTCTAAAGTTGAAGGTTTAAAGTTTGAAGAGATATGTTGATAAAATTGATTAGAGAAGCGCCTAAAGGCGATGCCATCTTTGGCAGACTGATTGTAGATAATTCGCAGTTGACAATGGACACCCTGGAACATCGCGTATATGCTATTCCTGCAGGGTTCTATCGCATGCGATTGAGTTATTCCCCCCGTTTCAAAGAGGTTCTACCATTGTTGGATCACGTGATTGGTTATGCCTGCGATCCCCATAGCGGCAAGCCACGTACAGGCATACGCATCCATGCAGGGAATACGATAGAGCACACCACGGGGTGTATCCTGGTAGGCGAAAGAAGCCCCGTCCAACTCTCCCTAAAAGGGGAGCGCGAAGAACGATTATTGAACTCGCGCAAGTGCTTGCAGGAGCTACACGAATACTTATTTACGAACCAAACATTACACCCTTATGAAGAGATGTATATCGAGATTATGGAGCCCGATCCTTATCCTCATGCTGGCATTAAGTGCCCTCCCGAGTTGCAGAAGCGTTGAAGCGATTAACACTAATCTTTCCACTTTAGACATTCGACACTCAGCTCATACGGATACCATTGTGGTACACGATAGCGTGTTTGTGCGAGAGATGATCAAAGGTGACACGTTCTATATCACGCGCGTAGAGTGGCGCGACCGCTGGCGCACGCGTGTGGAGCGCGATACAGTAGTGGATGTGCGTGTAGAGAAAGAAGTAGTACAATTGCCGCCAGAGCGATACGTACCACGCTTTCACAAATGGTGCACACGGATGTTCTGGTTGATTGTGGTAGCCACAATCATATACCTCATCCTCAGGCTCCGCATAAGAGTATAACATCCCTACTCTCCTAAATCAAACGCCCTCATTCTTCGTGAATGGGGGCGTTTGGTGTGTATAAAACTATAATGCCATAACTTAAGAGCTCAAAAATGACTTTTTTTTCAAAAAATTTGGAGCATTTGTTTTTTTTTCTTAACTTTGCAGTGTGAATCAAAAATTACTAATCATATGAAAAACTTCTATTACTTTTCTTTATTGGCTATCGTAGCTTTAATGGGCTCATGTGCAGTACCGATAACAACTATTCTAACGAAAGGTTCTCAGAGAATAGACAATGCGTTGATTTATGATATCAAGAAGGATACTGTGTATTATTCTCGAACCGACAATACGGGCGAGCAAAATATTAGTGATAGCATACATGCTATTCATGCTGGTGAATTGTTAGCTGGTTTTAACTATAGGATCAGAAAACTAAAACCATTTTACCAAGAGTTATCAATATTACCTGAAGACTCTGTTGTAGAAACCTATGGGAGCTCTCTAGTGCCTAGAAATAATAAGAGAGGTAAATACGAATATGTATTGAGTCTCTCTCCCGACGAAAATTACATGATTCCACGCAAAGAAATCCTCTCTTTTTACCAAAGACATTCTCCAGATGCATATGCATTATATAAAAGAGGAAAAACATTATTAAGTACTGGTATTGGCTTAGAAGTAGGAGCTTGGGCAATGTTCTTTGCTGGTGTTGCTTTAAATCTGTGTAGCGTACAATGCGTGGGTTATGAAACAGTCAAAGGACCATATGGTTTCCCGCAGATAGTGCCTATATATGAGACCAATCAAGCGATGCGTTCTTCTGCTTTGGGCATGTGTATTGGTTTCATAGTTGCTGATATAGCTTCTCTCGCGTTAATTACCATAGGAGACCAAAAACAAATAGAAGCTTGGAATCTATATAACATGCAGGCTCAAAAATCGACCCCTGAACTCTCGCTGAATGCGCAAGTTAGTGGCAATGGAATTGGCATCGCGCTACAGTTCTAGAGCATGGCAAGTAATAGTGATAGACATGTTAGTCTATACTCAACTGATATATAAATTTCTTTTTAAAAGCATATAAAACATATTAAACATTCTATCATACTCCATGATGGCATAGAGTATAATTCTATAGGAGCAAAGTTATAGTGAATATAGTTAGCACGCAGACTTTGTGAACAACTATCCTAACGATAGACTCATCGACTTATAATCAAACGCCCTCATTCTTCGTGAATGGGGGCGTTTGGTGTGTATAGGACGATATGCAAATCAGAAATACTCTTTGACTGCGAACTCGTACTGATTAATAAAGATCTGCTTGAATGCATGCAAGTTGTTTTGTTCGTAGAAGATAAGCATGGCTTTCTTGTAGTCAATAGAATCTACTGTTCGGAACGATAATGGGCAATAACCGTTGGCAATCAATAGTGCGTTGCTTGTGATGCGTGCAGTACGTTTGTTGCCATCCATGAAGGGTTGTATGTAACTTAGTAACACCAATGCCAACAACGCCTTCTCGAATACATTGCTCTTGCTATTAATCAGATCGCAAGTGGTTTGCATCGCCTCGCGAATTTGAAACTCATTATCTAGGGGACGATAATTGGTTCCTGTAATACCCACACGACGATGGCGTAGCCCTTTATCCACCGACAGTTCCTTGGTCAATAATGTGTGTATATCTTCTATATGACCAATGGATAACTCTTGCAGATAATCTGGATTATCTAGTACAAAACGCAGTGCATCTTTGTGATTGAGCAGCATCACGGCTTCTTCTTTGGTTTTGCCTTCGGCTGTCTTGCTTTCGCGCAATAGGCGCTCGGTCTCTAATAGCGAATAGGTATTACCTTCTATCTGCGATGATTTCCAGCTCAGGTCTATGCCTAGACGCTCCATTTCACGACGATATTCGTTGTCAGTCATAGCACTCAGATGCGAACGAAACTCTGCTTGTAGCGTATTCAGGTGTTCCATCTCTTCGTCAGTAAACAGCGATAAACCAAATAGCTGCTCGCGGAGGAGTATGTGATTAAAACTTGTTTGTACTTGTCGTTCATCCACATCCTTGGCGAAATACGTGTCTAGCGATAGTGGCATTAATAAGTGTGCACGACTGGATAAGGAATAACGTGTAGCACGCGCTTTGCCTACCACCAGAATATCCCCCGTCTCTACACCGTTGGCGATGAGACGTTTGAGAGTTGCATCACTCTCTTGGAAGTTGATACCAACACGAATCTCTTCTCGAGAAGAGAGGGGATGATAATGCAAGAATTGCAGTATTTCACGAGATGTTTCCATAGGTCATTTTTCAAAATCGGTGCAAAATTACAAAAATTATTTGAATTATCGGCTCAATTTGAGCCAAAAAAATACAAAAAAATCTACATTTTTGAGCCGATTAGGTGATTTTTAGGCGCTTGTTAATAGGCTGATGTTCTAAGTTACAACAAAAATGCACATACGCAAGCAAAGCGAGAATTATTTTAAAAAAGATAGATTTCTTTTCACTAGAGTACAACTATCGGTCTCTCTAGTTCTTCATCTGGAGTAACTGTAGCTTCAATCATTCCATCCACACATTGGATATTAAATACGTCAGTGGAATTATCATACTCTTCTCGTTGAATTTGTGCCCATTGTTGTTTGGTACCTGCATACTCAATCGTTGTTTGCAATTTTAGCCCCTCTCTGCTTAAAATACCACAATTGGCAAAGGCACCATACCCCAGTTCCTTGACGCTAAGAGGAACAATAATTCTGGTTGTAAATAAATGGTCCGCAAAAGCTCCAGGTCCGACGCTGACTACACCCTCGGGGATATTTATAGCACAATTGCACCTCGCAAATACTTTGCGTCCTATATGCGTGATCCGATTAGGAATTTTAAGATCACGCAACTCTCCACAACCGTAAAAAGCATAGTCGCCAATTGATGTGATGGTATTGGGCATAGTCACTGATACGAGCGAGTCGCAACCTGAAAAAGCAGATGGACCAATTGTTTCTACGCTATTGGGAATCTCAATCGATTTGATTCTTGAATGTTCAAACATTGATTCAGATATAGACGTAAGCCCATTAGGCAAACATATTGATTTTAATGACCAGCACCAATCAAATGCTCCCTTTTCGATTGTGCTTACACTATTAGGGATAACAACTTCGGCTAGTCGGTCGCAATCACTAAATGCATATTCTCCAATACTGGTCACGCTCTCGGGAATAGAGACATGCTTCAGCGACTCACATTGCTCAAAGGCTCGGTTTCCAATCCTAGTTACTGAGTATGTGACATTATCACAAATGACTGATGGCGGAATAATGATATGGGTGATATCCTCGTAGTGGTCTTCACTAGGCCGTACTTCCACCGTGGAGTCGCTAGTGATATTGTAGTGCTGAATATCAAGAAGTTCGTATGTGATAACACGATTTTTCTTGTATATAGACACAAGTGTAGCAATCCCCAACCACGAGAAGATAATGACATTGAAAGCTATACCGAATATCTTTCGGCACGATAAGGGCTGCTTGTTCATCTGAAAAGGTTATTTGTGGGCAGAATAATTGAAGGACATACCCTTTATTTTTTCCCTAAATTAAAAGAATAAAATATTTTCACACCAAATTGCAAAGGTATATCAGCCTCAGAGACAAATGAATATACAGAATGAACTTTGACGTTTGGCACTGGATTATCACTATTGCTTATGGGATCGACAGATATAATAGGTCCATTTTCGGATTTTGATAACATATCCCAGAATCCCACATCAAAGTAAGCAATTGCACCTATTGAATTTTTACGATTGATTCGATATTCATATCCAATTTCTGTACTGGCAAAGAAAGCAATAGTTGGAGATAACAATTCGGTAGACATATGCAACTGATTATCATCTACCACGCCCGTTATCAATTCGTTGAAGATAGTCACGTTATACGCAGGATAATGAGCCTGGATCATTGGCTCAGATAGGTGCTGGGCTATATTGGCATATACAGTTGCCTGCAAGCGGAAACCTAGATTCCAGATAAATCCTTGCTTGCGCATGGCAAACATCAATGGTACAGTAGCATGTAATTGTTGCCGAACAATATCTACATGCCCAGATGTGGTATATTCTATCGTATTACCCAGATAATCAATATTATTAAACTGATCTTCGAAATGCATATCATTCTGTGTATACAAATACCCCACATCAACACCAGTTTTTAATCCTATTTCTAAAGCATCTAATGCTTTGTAATATGTACAATCATATGTCAGCATACCACCTCCTCCCCATCTACTATCTGCAAAATTGTTTGATGGAGTCAAGTGATAGGTTGCACCTCCAGCCAATCCTATACGCAGTATCGCTTGTGTATCATTACGCATATAGGATTTAGCAAGCATAGGCATAGAGGATGCCCAAACTAATAATAGACATATATTCTTAAACAAAGATGATTTCATAAAGTGATTATCTATTATTGACAATATAACGAAGTGATTGATGAACAGAAGGAGACTCCACTAGGACCTGATAACAGCCTGCAGTATAAGATGTATGAAGAGGAATCGAACTTTGCCCCGTGGAAGTAATATGCTCGATTAATTGACCAGTAGTACTATAAATATAAATATGGCTATTCTCCTCCGGTACAAGTCCATTAAGTTGCATAACCTCTCCTTCAAAGATGGCATTAGGGATAAGAGATAATTTAGCAGGAATTTTGTTTCCAGAATATGAAACGATGATAGATCGCATCAGGCCATCGCATAAGATTCCTTGAGAATCACTTGCATCAATTACAGCATAGTAATTGCCTGTACCTTTGAGATTTTTGTCCAATGTAAGATAATAACTATCTTGTCCTACACATTGGTCATCTAGTGGAAAAACATCATGCAAATCATCCGGCTGACCAATTACACGATACCATGTAATATTCTCAGGAGCGAAATAATACCCCATCTCGTTAATAGCTCGCACATCTATCATCAATAGCCAATCATACAAAGCCACAACGGGCCAATTGGCATACTCCTCGCAGTTAGCGGCAAAATATGCGATATAGAAGGCATCCTCATGCACTTGTATTTGACGTACAGAGTCTGTATGGCCATCATTCCATTGGACAAAGTGATGGTCTGCAAGCGGATGAGCTGCAATTTCGATCCATGAGCCACAAGCAATCTTATATTCTTCTGCCCACGATGAGCAGAAGAATATAAGACAAGCAATCAGTATTAACGACCTATATTTCATTCTTTAGAGATACTTACACTACCCTGTGTTTCATCAGCAGACTCAACCGTGATGGTGAATGTATCAATCTCGAAGATTGCAGTAAGCGTAATATCCTCTGTAACAATGATCGTGCGAGTAGCATTGGTATCACCATCAGACCATTGGACAAAGTGATAACATTCTGCTGGAGTAGCAGTGATGTTCGTAGATGTACCATAGGTATATGTACCAGCTCCCGTAACAGTTCCATTCTCCGCATAGAGTGTGATGGTATAGCTATTGACATTGCTTGCGAATGTAGCAGTGTATGTAGCATCACCTGTAACTACGACTAATGTAGGAGTCCAACCCGAGAAAGTAAAGTTTTGTTCTTCTGTAGCCTCCTTGGTTGGAGCTGGACCCTTATAAACAGGCATCTCACCATATTCAATCTCATATGTCGCGAGTGTTGTACCATCCCAGTTATTGAAGGTAATAGTGTATTTATTAACAGTAGCATCAAATTGCGCAGTATAAACCACATCTCCAGTCACTAATTCAACCTCTTTATCCCAACCGGCAAAAGTATAGGTATATTGATCGGTAGCAGGTTTGGTTGGAGTTGCACCCTTGTACATTGGCATTTCTCCATATGCCACGCTAGTGGATTGAAGGATTGTGCCATCGTAGTTTTTAAAAGTTACGGTATATTGATTCACTGTTTTAGAGAATACTGCCAAATAGACATCATCACCTGCTACTGGATGAATATTAGGGGACCAACTATCAAACACATAGGTATATTGCGCATCTGCAGGTTTGGTAGGAACAGGACCTCCATATACTGGCGTTGTACCATAATCATATTCTGCCTTATAAAGTTCAGAATTATCCCAATTAAGAAAGGTAACTATATGCCTATTCGGAGCAAAATACGCTATGTATTTCACATCCGTAGTTACATCCACAATTCTTGGATTATCTGTGTTATTGTCATTCCAACGAAGGAAGTGATATCCTTCCTTTGGAGTAGCAGTGATAGTCACTTGACTACCACAATCTACTGTAAGTTCTTCAGCAGCTTGCGCTGTGAATGCGATGGAAATAAGCATCATCGCAAATAGTAAAAATTTTCTCATTGTTGTACTATATTTTGTATAATTTTACGGATTGATTTCTATATTTACAGAGCCCTGCGCTTCGTCAGACGACTCAATGGTTACAAGGAATGAACGTTCATACACATTAAGGGTCAATTCATGTATTACGCTATCACACTCCATACCAGCATATTTTTCTGTAGCAGTATATACACCAGCTTCTGTCAATGTCTGACCATACCACTCCAACGGTAGTTCTGAAGGACAAATTGTCAATTCTTCCGTCTCAGTAGTAGCAGGAGGTTTTGGATCTGAAACGATAATATGACATACTCTTTCATAAATGTGGTTTTGCTGATCTTGAATTCGAATCAACAAATCTGTTTCACCAGGTGAAAGGGCAGTGATGACACCGCGTTGGGATACTGTAGCCACATTCTCGTCGAAACAACTCCAATACAATTCCGCATAATCTGCGTTTAATGGTTCTGGTATAGTTGTAATAACATTTCTCTCGCCCGTAATCATTCGATACAACATTTTTCTTGGCGTAACTCCTGACAAAGTAGATCTAGACATTCCCTCGATCACTTGTGCAGGGGTGCTACTAAAGGATTGTGCATCATATCCCAATAGTTTGTTCATATTGCTACCCCAAGTCCATACACTACCATTGTGCATTAAAGCAACTGTAGTCTGCCCCCCCGATCCAACTTGCAAAACCGAATCTCGAATAAATATTGGACTTTCGCTATCAGCTCGTGCCACTGTTCCTAACTGACCTAAGGAATTGCTACCCATAGCCCAAAGTGTATTGTCGGATTTGACTGCCTGAATATAATCAACACCAACAGCCACAGAAGTAACATCCTCTAAGATTTTGGTGGGAGTAGAATATTCAGTTCCAAAGACCCACAAAGAGCCATCTCTCTTTATGAATGCTGTATATTTTCCTTCTACTACGGATGTTGCTACTGATGCAACATCATCAGCTAATTTGATAGGACGCCAGCTATCAAGAGTAGAATTATTGCCCAATTGCGATTTATCATTCCTACCCCATCCGTATAATTGGTAATCACTCGTTATGGCAAAAGTATTTCCCCATCCTGCTGCTACTTGCGAAACATTATCCAACACCTTTACGGGTATAAGTTTTGTAACGACGGAACTATCACCCAATTGTCCAAAATCATTTCGCCCAACCATCCATAAAGAATGATCACTCTTGATAATAGCTGTATGTTGAGCACCAGCAGAGACGTACAGCACACTATCCATCACTTTGATAGGTACATTAGTTCCGATATGAGAGTTCACACCAAATTCTCCACAATATTGTCTTCCACACATCCATAAAGAACTATCATTTTTTATATACGCGCTGTGCATATATCCAATAGATATCGTATCCACATCACTAAAAGCAAGAGAAGTAGGATTTGGTAGGAAAGACATTTCATAGCTACCATCTGCATGATTTCCAGACTGATAAATACTACCCCACGTCAAGATCTGTCCATCAGTTTTGAAGGCAGCACCCATTTCAGCACCCATTGCGATAGATGTGACATAGTCACCGGTTGAGAATGTCCATGTGAAAGAATCATTGGATTCGCCTTTCTTAGTAAGCACAGCATTTGCAGGGATATACATGTTATACACGCAACCTTTTTCCAATGGCTGGTCGGGTATGAAGAATATAGAACTATCGGCTACAATCACCTGTCCATCTAATGTTTGACCATCTCGTTTTGCCAAGGTAATTTCACTAATGTGATCGCTCGTTTGGATTGCAATATTAAATTTGACATATGGATTGACATCGTCATAGACGTACAACTGTTCCTTTTCTGGAAATTTCTGTGCAATCGATTTATCCGAAACTAAATATATCTTTTCGATTGTGTCGCTATTCAGATATCCATCACGCATAGCAAAAGCACGGATTTTCATATCGCGTTCTATTGATATAGAATCCGTATAGATAGTGCTATGGACTGTAGGTCGCGTACCATCAGTAGTATAGAATATCTTAGCATCTGCCACTGATGCACGCAAATGCACTTTGGAGCCAACTGGCACAAACTGGTTTTCGTCGGAAAAAGTCAGAGACAACTTATCCCAATCGCTTGTTTTGAAGCAAATAGAGAACGCTGAATCGATATATGCGCCCCATTTGCTGCGAACCGCTTTTTGAGGAATAATCAACTGATAATTTGTCAGCGGCTGCAGTGCTTGAGTCGGAGTAAATGTAACCTTCCTGCCCGTATGCGCCACATCACCTTCCACAAGACTTCGGTTGTCCAAATTTTGTAATTGAATATCAGCATAATCATCCGCCTCATATACATCAAGTGAATATGTAATGCTAGGAGCCACTAAGGACGATACTTCAGTTGCATTATTCTGCGGATATATTTGTTGAATATTGAAGGTCGGTTCAGTAACAATTACTCGAGCTGTATTAGAATATACCTGGTTATTGATTAAGCAATATACATCCGCCACACCTGGTTTTAAACCTGTCAAATATCCTGATGATGTCAAAGACACATATTCCTTACCATTAGCAATATACCACATCTTGCTATTGACTTTGGCATTGCTAGGATAAACCGATACTGCTAGAGATTTTGACTGATCCGTATATATGGATATAGGTGATGATATGGTAGCACTTTGAGGATCCACATTCTTAACTGTAACATAACATTCAGCATAGTTATTATTGTCCAATGTTACTCGTATTTTAGTGCTACCTGAAGCATAAGCTTTCAAGGTTACTCTATTACCCGAACCTATAATGTATGCCACATTGGAGTCATATGTTTTCCATGTATATTTCCCTGAATACGAAGAATTGCTTGCGTACGCAATTAAGGTTGTAGATTCGTCAGGTTCAAGAGTTAGATTACTTACATTCAAAGAAACTGTCGAATTATCTGTTGCGTAAATTGTCCAAGTATCTAAATCTTTATTTATTCCTGTGGCTGTAGTATTACTTTTATGATAATACGTGGTTGCTTGCACCACTACACCTGAAAGAGGAGATGCCTTTTTCACCTTAAAAGTAGCACTAGTGGATGTTGCATATAAACTACCTACTAATTCCAAGACACCAGTATCCCAATTCCACAAAACACTCTGTGTATAAGAATGATAAGTTGAATATAATGTTATTTGGTCTCCAACATTAACTCTTTTGGTTTCCCTCTTTCCTGCAAATATACTTTGCGGTAATAAGAAAATCAATAACAACAATATATTATACCAATTATAATTTCGCAGTTTCATAGTCATTATTCAGTGATAACAATGTACTTTGTCTTATCTATTCTCTCTACATTACCAGTTAGATCTCTAGCAGTAACAGTAAATTTATAATCTACCCCCTCTTTCTTCTTGAAGATAGCATTGTTCTGGGTTGTATTGGCTAGCCATAATACAAATGGTGAATCGTTCTCGGAATAATAGACGTTATAATCGTTCTCCTGGTCATTCACAATATACCACTTCAGTGCAACCTCATTCTCATCTACCTGCGCTAGAGTATCTATCTCTATGATTGAAGATGGCGCTATTTGATCTGGATAAGAGATATCCGTCCAAGCAATTGGAGACACATGATTCAAGTCATCACCAAATTGGAAATATAATCTTGCTATCGAATTGGCTGAATAGCCATCAACTTGTGCGTAATGTGGTATGGACAACTCTTTTGTGAATACAATCGTAGAAGTATCGGAAATTATTTCTTCTACAATCGCTTTATCCACATGATTATTCCACCAGTATTTACACCATGCTATTCTTGATGCCGTTTTACTATTTTTGTAAAACATCCACGTCTGTAGCGGACCATATGCCCCCTCGTTATCCTGAATCCGATAATTCAATATATGCATGCCAGATGTTAAAGAAGTCGCGTCTATTGTAAATGACAACTCATTTCCACTCATCGGGATAGAGGATAAAGGCATATCATCAATCCAATATTCGCACAAGACAAGAGATATAGTATCATTTTTAGGATAGGATTGTTTGTAAAATAAATATGTAGCCAATGGACTATACATATTTTCATTATCCTTAACGCGATAGTTCAGTGTATGCATGCCTTCGCTCAAAGTACTTGCATCGACAGTAAATGATAAATCATTACCTATCATAGGTATGAAGGTAGAGGACATATTATCTATCCAATATTCGCATAGGATTGGAGAGATTGTATCATTTTTAGGATAGGATTGTTTATAAAAAATAGACGCCACAACCGAACTCCAATACCCCCTATCATCTTTTACACGGAAATATAAATGGTGCAAACCATATGGTAAGTGAGACGCATCAATAGTATGTGAGATAATAGCGTTTGCATCGACTCGTAATGAGTCGATGTACTCATACTCTTGATCATTGTTAAACCAATATTGTAAGCCAACAACACTTGGTTCAACTGCCAAAATACGAAGCGAGAATGCTAATACAACTATTGAATATATCAATCGTTTCATTGATTATTGCTCTGCTTTAACAGTTATAGAGATGTTTAGTTTACCCTCTGTATCTGTATTAGAATCAATAGATTTGCTTACAACACGTGGGATGGATGGATAATCTGACACGCCCATACCTCCTGCTGGACCAATATATGTACTATCAGATGCTAAATAAGTAGTTGGCCTCGGAATGCCAGAAGCAGTTGTAGTATGTGTAGAAGCTACTTCAAAATTGTTTAAGAAAATAGTTCCACTAGAAGATTTCAATTTATAAGTATATGTTTTTGAAGAACTATAGTTATAGGAGTAATAAAATATTACATTGTCATAGAACTCACTAGGTGAAGACACGTAGAACTCCCTATCGTTATAGAGAGTTGTTCCTGAGTACCCATGATATAAAATATTCTTTTTATAAATAGCATAGGGTACAAGTCCGCTTCCTCCAAAAAAATTATTGATATAGCAATTTGTAATATATGCTATATTATTTACTTTGTTAGCTGTATAAAATACTCCTATGTATGAGTTTCGTATGCAATAATTGATTCCTGTTTTGATAGCCTCTTCCCTATTCACATACGATTGCTCTACGATTGTATTGGTATGGAATGACGAATCATTCAGAGATTGAAGATATGTCAAGTAGCTGCGTTTTATGTGACAATTCTTGATATTTCCCAAATTTACTAAATTGGAAAACTTCACACCCTCAATCGTTACATTATCTGCTACAATTGTAATGTTATTTAAATTCGTGTTACATTGATTATCACTTTGCATAGCAGATGCACCAATAATGGTTAAAGATTTTTCTATAGGTGTAATAGAAGGATTAAAATTACCTACAGATAGAGTTATCACTGCACCACTATCGGCAGCCTGATAGGCTTCATTGAATGCATCTACACCATAAAATGGAGTCATTTGGTCACCTTGCTGAAGAGTAGCGGTTAGACCATCAGCAAAAAGAAAAACACTTATGCACAAAGAGCATAAAAGAGACAGAGATTTTTTCATTATTGTCATATTATATAGGATTTACACACACGGTTTATTAAAGCGATGAACATTGACGATTAATTAGGTTGTAACAGACCATTCCCACTAACCATAGCAGATAGATTAGTTCCATCAAGATTGTTTCGGATAGGGAGGATATCGTATAGATATTATTCTCCTGGTCTGTATCGCTGAACAGAGTGACCGATACAATGCTGCATGCTATAAATGCGACGATGGCCAATATATATATCCACGAGCCCCACTTGCCAATCTCACCCATTTTCTCGGATGCGAATGTACCTCGCTTGACACACACATATTGCCATAGCCAAGCCGCGAATAGGATATATTGTACTGTTAGCCACCATTTGCCGACAGTAGTGCAAGCATCAGGAATATTAGCGGCGCCTACACTGTAAAACACAATATGCCACAGCAGATTAATAGTCATCATGGCTATAAGTATCAAAGATTGTACACGCAAAGCCATAGATAACTTCGGCAATTGATTGCGGTTCGCATATAATGCAAATCCGACTAATACCATTGCTATGGCGCCAATAATACCTACAATACCATAGTAAAGACCAACAAATAGGTAATATGCATCACCTAAGGTCTCCTGCAGAGGAAGATCGGATATAAAACGGTTACATGCTTTTATGGTCATAACCGTGGCTGCGAATGCCATAGTGGCTTTTAAATGGAGTTTCATATGCATATTGATATTAAGATTTTCTACGGTGTTGGTAGTCTTGAACTATTTTGCGAATAGAATAATGGTGCAGCAAGAAATTTTGCCAGATATCTTTCAGCTTAGTTTGATGAAAGTAGCGGCGAGGAATATCTTTCAATTCACCTAGAGCCCTATTGTAGCCTTCTCTATCACTCGCATATAAAGCATTAGATAACAAACCATTCACATACGTTATCTTTTTTTTGTATAGTTCGTTCAAATATCTATCGTGGCCTGCAAAATATTCGATCAGAACATCAGTGGCTTGTATAAAGCGGAAAAGTAAATCTTTGCTATCATTTGGTTCATAATAACGATGCCATAAAGAATATGCTATCATAGCAACATTATTTGAGCAAAACACTAATTTAGGCAAAGTGGAGGATAGATTATCTTGATCCACTCCCTCAACAGCTCGGATAATATTTTCAAAATACAACGATGTGCGTATAAGGCGACAAGAAATACTTAAGTGGTAATTAATAGCCCTTATGATCATATCACTTTTTGACATCGGTGGCTCAGATATTATATCATCTACCCTCCCACCATAGAATCCTAAACCTTCACTTGAGACAATATCAACTCGCATCTCTTGCTGATGCCGTACTAAAGTTTCTATCGCAACTGAAGACAAGCGTTCATTTGGGTACAAATGAATTAAAAACTGACCACTCACATAATCAAGAGCAGTATTCTGACAGGCTGCTAATCCACGACTATAGGCATGATTCAAGATATAAAACTTCACCAAACCATTATAATTATTCAGAAAGGATGCAACCAAGGACATACTATTATCGACCGAACAATCATTTACGATTATGCATTCTAATTCGCCCAGATAAGTTTGCTCTATGATGGACTGCAAACAATGCAAAATATGCCCTTCCGCATTATGTAAAGGTACAAGTATGGATATTTTAGGGAGTGATGTCATTACCTATATCGTATAAACACGGAGGGTGTTATCAAACGTGACACACCCTCCGTAATTCATGTTATCAATTATGCGATGAGCATTGGATGGAAACACCTATAGTGACCGTTCCGTCGTATC
>JAEIGA010008651.1_pt1 | contig 15419 bp, 12 predicted proteins | sample 9270691 | NCBI WGS metagenome assembly JAEIGA01 (sample SAMN17057246, study PRJNA624740) | gut metagenome | biome: biome; isolation source: fecal sample | host: Bos grunniens | place: China: Xizang | collected 2019
AGGCAACTTCTAAAAATTCCACGTTTCGGATAAACCAAAGAGTGTTCTTTGAAACTTTTGCGTGGTTGACTTCGTCGATGTTGCTATCGCTCGAAAGAGCTAATGCTGGGGCATTGCTCTTTACTCGCTTAATCGCAACGTTTACGTTTTTTCTTGGAATCTTTCTATTTCTTTTTCAATCGCATAGCCCGCTATGCTCAATCAAAAGAAAGTAGAAATCTTCTCAAGAAAATTCAGTAAATCACTCGCAAAGCAATTTTTAGAAGTTGCCTAAATAAAACAAATCTATCACACTTAGTTGTAGATTGCAATCTTAAAGGTTATAACATAGAATGATTATATGCTGTGAATCAAACAAAAAAAAGAGAACTACCAAAGTAGTTCTCTTTTTGTATAATTGTTATTGATTTTATTTTCCTGATGTATATCCTTTCAGCAGACCAACATTTGCTTCGGCAACAAAATCAAATATCAGTTTACCTTCGTCGGTATCGGCATATTGTTCTTTGGCCAATTCCACTGCACGCGAAACAGTGTATCCCTTTTGGAACAGATAGCGGTATATGTCTTGGATAACGTTGATAGACTCTTTAGAGAAGCCCCTTCTGTTTAAACCAACCGAATTGATACCAGCATAGGCTATAGGGTAGCGTGCTGCTCTTATGAATGGCGGAACGTCCTTGTCAACCAGCGAACCACCTGCAGTTATTACATGGTCGCCAATCTTTACAAATTGCAATATCGCAGTTTTCCCACCAAGTATTACATAGTCACCTATAGTAACGTGGCCTGCCAAAGTAGCATTATTGGCCAACACGCAGTTGTTTCCTACAATACAATCGTGAGCAACGTGTACGTAGGCCATCAGCAGGTTGTTGTTGCCTATTTCTGTTCTTCCCAATGCCGATGTACCTCTGTTGATGGTTACACATTCGCGAATAGTGTTGTTGTCGCCAATAATTACAGTTGTATATTCGTTGTTGAATTTCAAATCCTGAGGTATGGCAGCTATAACTGCACCTGGGAATATCCTACAGTTTTTGCCTATTCTTGCTCCCGGAAAAATAGTTACATTCGGACCTATCCATGTGCCGTCTCCTATTTCAACATCGTCGTAAATAGTAACGAAATTGGAGATTTCAACATTTTCTCCTATCTTTGCATTGGGGTGTATATCAGCAAATTTCGAGTGCATGATTGTAATTAATTATTTTTATTTTTTATTACTTGAGCCATCATTGAAGCCGAAGATACCAATGTTTTTCCAACATATATCTCGCCATCCATCTTAACGAAAGTTCTGCGTAGAGGTTCGGTAACTCTTAGTTTGATAATCAATGTGTCGCCTGGAACTACCATTCCACGGAACTTAACATCGTCTATTTTCGCAAAGTAAGTGGAGTAGTTTTCAGGATCGGGAACGTCTTTCAATACAAGTACACCACCGGTTTGTGCCATAGCTTCTATTTGCAACACGCCGGGCATTACAGGTTGACCAGGGAAATGACCTTGGAAATAAGCTTCATTTCCTGTAACGTTCTTTATACCTATTATATAATCTTCGCCCACTTCCACAATCTTATCTATCATCAAGAATGGGTAACGGTGTGGCAATAAACCTTTTATTTGGTTTATATCAAAAATTGGTTTTTGGTTTGGATCGTAAGTTGGAATTTTTGAATTATCACTCATATCTATGTGGTTTTTAACTAATTTAGAAAATTCAACATTTGATTTATGTCCCGGACATGATGCATAGAAATGTCCTTTTACTCTTCCACCTATCAACGACAAATCGCCAATAAAATCTAGAAGTTTGTGGCGTGCAGGCTCGTTTTCAAAGTGCTTTTGTACATTGTTCAAAATACCTTCTTTTACCTCTATCGTTGTAATATCCTTGTTAAACAAACTGGCCAAGCGGTTCAAATCATCTTGATTAAGTTCCTTGTTTACAAAGATAAGTGCATTGTCAACATCGCCACCCTTTATAAGGTTTAATTTTTGAAGGTATTCTATTTCGTGGAGAAAAACAAATGTTCTACATTTAGACAATTCTTTTTCGTAGTCGTCTGTTTCAGAGTATTTGGCAATCTGTTCGCCCAAAACCCTTGTGTTGTAATTTATAAAGGTTTGTACTTTAAAATCGTCAGCAGGTACGCCTATAATTTCTATATCATTGTCTGTGTCGCGGTAGCAGATGGTTTCTTTTAGAGTATAGTATTTCCGTTCTGCTTCTTGTTCAACAGTACCTGTCTTTTTGATTTCTTCTACCCAAAAACGTGGACTTCCATCTAGAATAGGAATTTCATCGCCATCAAGTTCTACAACTACGTTGTCAACGTTCAGTCCCGTTAGTGCAGATAGTAGGTGTTCGATGGTGGCAATACGTACTCCGTTTTTGTTCAAGGTGGTTCCTCTCGAAGTGTCTCCCACATATGTTACCAAAGCAGGTATTTCGGGTGCGCCTTCAATGTCTACCCTTCGAAAAATCACACCACAATCAGTGGCGGCAGGCAGTAGTGTTACTCTTACATTCTGACCGGTATGTAGGCCTTTTCCACAGAGCTGTATTTTATCTTTTATTGTAGTTTGTTTCTCCATAACGGTGTGCAAAGGTACGAAAAATAATTCATATAGCGAAAATTAATTATATGTATTTAATAATCACGTATGTATAATTATAGATGATTTATTTTCCGCATTATCATTTCTACTTTGTATATTGATTTTTTTAATATTGTTTTCTGTTTACAGGTTTTAATTTGTAGTTATCCATTTTGTAAATGTATGTTGCTTGATTTTCGAAGCCGTCTGTTTCTGTCGGGCGTTTGAAAAGCATTGGATACATAATGGCTGAGTTTGGAGTTAAATTTGGGGTCTTCCAAAATTCCGAACCTCTTCTGTGTAGTCCTAAAACAAATTGGATAATCAAATCATTACCGATAAGTGCATAATCACCGGTAGGTTCTGTTTTAAATCTTTCTTTAAACTTGTCTATAAATTCTTTATGGTTGGGATTTGAATAATCCAAAAATGTATTATTGATAGTGTGATATTCCAATCGTTGCAATTGATTGTAATCAATATCATTATACATCTTTATGTAGTTTTGGGTCGTTATAAGCGTAGGGGTCGTTTTCTTTAACGAGAAGAGTTTGTTTAACAAGTTGATAGTATATGCTTTGTTTTTTCCGGGTGCTTCGTCGTAAATGCTTACAACTACATTGCCGTTATCGTTTTTGAGCATTTGCAATAACCTGTTACTTGCTGCCCAACTAAACAAAGTATATTCAATGTCTTTTTGTTCGGATAATTGTTTTTTAAACTCGTCGAACCATTGTTTTTCTAAACTCGAATTAGAATGTATCAGATATAAGTGCGGATTATTAAAGTTGTTTTTTACAACACCAAGTATTGCTTTTACCGAGCCTTCAATTGATGGCATATACTTTATCACATAAGGATTGTCTTTTAATATTGCATCCCTGTCAGACAATGAATTGATGACAAATATTCTGTTTTCTTTTGCTAGTTCGGCCAACTTTTCGAAAGAATGTTGAAACAGAGCTGCTATTATAAAATCAGATTTCGCTATATCATATTCATTAAAGGCTTGTTCTACTTTCTTCGGATCATCGTCCGGAATATCCACAACATTCAAAACCACGTTATAGCCTTCCGCTTCCAAATAGTCCAAACCCATCAATATACCTTCATAGAACTGTATGAAAGTAAAAGATTTGTATGTTCTGCGACGACGTTGCTCAATGTCGAATTTTGATGTGGATATTTCGCCTATATTATCCAAAAATAATGGCATCATGAGTGTAACATGAATCTTATTTTTGTCAATACGGTCGCGCACAGAAAAGTTGAAAGGAACCTTCTGTGTTTTTACTTTATCCGAACTATTGTCAGTGTTTGTATTTTCAGTTCCTTCTAAAGGCATCTTTAGAATCATTCCAACCTTAAGTCCCGACTCTTTCAACTCCGGATTCAAATTCTCTATATCATCAATAGATACTCTGTATATCTTGGAAAGGTTATATAATGTTTGACCTTTTTTTACTTCCACATATCTGTATGATGATTTTTCGGGAGCATTGCCGTCGTTGTCCATTATAGGAATCCAAATAGTGTCGCCTATCAACAACTTATCCATATCTTTTTTTATCACAGCATCGTAGTATTTTACTCCGTATGCACGTGAAACCGAAAAAACAGTTTGTCCATGCTCTACTACATGAACATAATATTTTTTTCCGTTCAATGTTTGTTTTACTTTGGATTTGGTTATACTCTCTTGTCCAAAGCTAACAAAGAATATGAACAACACTGTAAGAAAAATACTCGTCTTTTTCATATGGAAGAGTTTAAGTTGTTAATTAGAAATATCCACTTATATCTGATACATTTTTATATATTATTCCCATTCAATAGTTGCAGGTGGTTTAGAGCTTATGTCATACACTACTCTGTTTACACCTCTTACTTTGTTGATGATGTCGTTAGATACCTTGGCCAAGAAATCGTATGGAAGGTGAGACCAGTCGGCTGTCATACCGTCGATAGATTCTACTGCACGTATTGCCACAACGTTTTCGTATGTACGTTCGTCGCCCATAACTCCAACTGATTGAACAGGAAGCAACACAGCACCGGCTTGCCATACTTTGTCGTATAATCCAAATTCTCTAAGTTGGCTTATAAATATGTGGTCTACTTCTTGTAGAATAGCTATCTTTTCGGGAGTGATATCGCCCAATATGCGTATAGCTAAACCAGGACCTGGGAATGGATGACGGACCAAAAGATCTTGTTTTAATCCTACTTGTTGACCTACTTTTCTTACTTCATCTTTGAACAAAGTGCGTAGAGGTTCAACAACTTTTAATTTCATATACTCGGGCAAACCACCTACGTTGTGGTGTGATTTGATAGTTACAGAAGGTCCTTTTACCGAAGCCGATTCGATAACATCAGGATAAATTGTTCCTTGAGCCAACCACTTAACGTCTTTTATTTTTTTGGCTTCTTCGTCAAATACGTCAATAAAAGTTTTGCCTATTATTTTTCTCTTCTTTTCGGGATCTGTTACACCTTTAAGTTCGGAATAGAAAAGGTCTTTTGCATTTACACCTTTTACGTTCAATCCCATATCTTTGTACGATTCAAGTACGCTTTCAAATTCGTTTTTGCGCAGCAATCCGTTGTCGACAAATATACAATGTAGGTTTTGGCCGATGGCTTTGTTAAGCAATACTGCTGCCACAGACGAATCTACACCGCCCGAAAGGCCAAGTACAACCTTATCGTTGCCAAGTTGTTGACGTAGTTGGTCAATCATTTCGTCAACAAAAGTTTGAGAAGTCCATGATTGGTCGCAACCGCAAACACCTACTACAAAGTTCTTGATCAATGTCAATCCGTCCAACGAGTGTGTAGTTTCTGGGTGGAACTGAATGGCGTATGTTTCTTCGCCTTCAATGCGGTAACCGGCATATTTCACATCTTTGGTACTACAAATCAATTTGTAGTTGCTTGGAATATCCAATATAGTATCGCCGTGCGACATCCATACTTGGCTCTTTTCGGGTATTCCCTTCATAAGAACACAATCGTTATCAACAAAGTGCAGATTTGCACGTCCGTACTCGCGATGAGCTGATGGCGACACGTGTCCACCACCTATTTTTACCAAGTATTGGGCACCATAGCATATTGCCAATAAAGGCAATTTACCTTTGATGTTGGATAAATCGGGAATAGGTGCATCTTTGTCGTTGCAGGAATATGGGCTACCTGACAATATTACACCTTTTACATCAGGAGTAATCTCCGGAATTTTATTGTAAGCGTATATTTCACAATAAATATTAAGTTCTCTTACTTTGCGTGCAATTAGCTGAGTGTACTGAGAACCAAAGTCTAGTATCAATATTTTTTGCATAATATTTCGTATTGAATAAACTTCAAAGTTACGTATTTTTTTGCACTTATCACTCATTTTGTTGATAAATTATTTCCTTTTTCTTGAAATATTATCTTCAATCGTTTGATATATAAAAAATTATCCGATTGAAATTTTATTTTTATACTTTCATTTCCTTACCTTTGACGGGTATACATTTATTTCTGATGTTTAGTTGGATTTACTTCGAATAATGGTATTGGTATTAAGTTGCTCGCTTGTTGACAAAATCACTATTATACCTAATCTATTTTTACACCCTATTGTCGAGCGAATCACAATAGGGTGTAACGAGCTTGACAGTATACCGTCAGTCGTTAGTCCGATATGCAGGCTTAAAAATAAACTCGTGATGTAGTTTGATTTTCCTCCCGATGCCGGTGCAACTGCCTCGTGATGCAGATAAATCTCACTCCTGATATAAATCTCACCTCCTTATTTGATGTATTTATAGCTTCTATATTTATGACTCGTGTTTTTGTATTTACGTAAGATTAAATATCGGAAACTTGATTCATTATATGATTGGTTTCGTAAAAAAAAGAGGGGTTCACATTCTATGCAAATCCCTCTTCTCGTTTTCAATTTGGTAAATTAATAATCTATTCGTTTAAATTCTCCCTTTTTGTTGAACTTAAGCTCAATGTCGTTGGTTAGTTCAACTTCGTAGTGATGATGTTCTCTTTTTATTTTTTCTATGCGGCTGCCGGAATAATTGTTGGCTACATAGTCTACTATATTTTGTATAATCACACCCTTAGGTATCTCGGTCATGGGGCTTTTTATTTCCTTCCATTCACCTTTTTTATCAAATTCTATTTTTGTCTTATTTTCAAGATGAACATCGTATGTTACTTCCAATCCGTCTTTGTCCATTTCGGCTTTAACTACTTTGACATCATTCCAATAGGTTGTCAAAAACTTTTGTGCTTTTTCGGGAAGTTGTTCTACTTTGATGGGGTGGTCGTGTCCTGCAAAGATGGTTCCCAATCCCATAAATAAACTTACTGTCAATAAAATCAATTTTTTCATAATCTAATTCTGTTTTTTGATGATACAATTGTTTTGATTTTCTAAACAAATTACTATTCGATTGGTTTAATCTTCGTATCTTTCGAAGTTGAACGAAAGGTCAAATACCAATTCCAAACCATTGTTTAGCTCTACATCGTAACTGAAAGTATTTCTGTCTATTTCTACAGCATACGATTCGGGGTGATTGTTTTGGATATAGTTGCATATCTGCTCGCCCAATACGCTATTTGGCACAGAGCCGGAATGGCAATCTACATTATACCACTCACCATCCCCCTTGAAGTCTACATTGTTTCCACTAGTAAAATTTACCTCATAAGAATGGTCTAATATTTCGTTATCTTCCATTATATATGAAATAGTTTCGTTTGGAAAATGTGTGTTCAAAAATTCTCTTGCCAAAAGAGGAAGGTCGTTGAATGTAATTTTTGTGTACTCGTCTTCACAGCTTGTGAATAAAAACATGGTAGATAGTACCACTGATGCTAGGATTAAATTTAGTTTTTTCATTGTTTTCTTCATTTTTGTGTTACAATAATTATTTATTATATCATTTGTGTTACATTGTAGATTACTTCATGTTTGTAATCATTACAATTAGTTAGTACCAAAAGCATCAACAACCTTTTGCCGATACTATGAATATTAATATCCTTTAATGAAAATATTAAAAGAAAATTATTGGAATATTAAAATTGCAGAGTAGGTAAATTCATGTCTTCGACAAGTTTTTTCATTATCTTATCGGCCTCTCTAATTATCTGTCTGGCCCAATATAATTTTTGTTCTATTTGTTGATTTGCTGTTAGTTTCCACTCAAGACCCGGTGTGTTACGTATTTTTTCGGTAAGATAAAACGAACACAGTGCGGCCGATACCGAGATATTGAAACTTTCGGTAAATCCGTACATCGGGATTTTAACAAAAGCATCGGCGTTTTTTATGGCCGAATCCGTAAGTCCGGTTTTTTCGGTACCAAACACTAATGCTATTGGATGGCTAATATCCAAATCTTGTAGCATTACATCGTTTTCATGTGGAAGTGTGGCTATTATCTTATACCCTTTCTTACGCAAATCGTCGTATGCCAATAAGGTATTGTTTTCATCTTTTTTGTTGTAACGATAGTAGTTTACCCACTTCGACGAGCCCAATGCCACATCAGGATTCAGTGTATATTCGTATTGGTTTTCTATAATGTGAACATCTTGTATTCCAAAACAATCGGCTGTGCGTAACACTGCACTTGCATTTTGAGATTGGAATATATCTTCCATCACCAAAGTTATATGCTTGGTACGATTTTGTATGTTTTGGTCGAGAAGTTGGCGTTTGTTTTCCGAAAAGAATTCCGTTAAGGCTTCGTACAATTGTTCCTTCTGTTCATATGTATAATTACTGAATAATTGACTATATTTTTGCTTAATTTCTGGCATATCAATTTGTTTTTATGTAGATTAGTATATAAAAAATAATTATTTTGTATTTGCAAAGATAGCAATTATTTTATTATTTGACTATTTTTTCGTACCTTTGCAAGTGTGAAACAAATAGTGAAGAACATATTAGGATACTTATTCATAGCACTTTACATGTGTTATGCGGTTTCTACGTCTATGTTTATTCACACCCACTACTATGAAGGGCAACGTGTTGTTCACTCTCACCCCTTCCTTATGGGAGAAGGTGGAGCTTTAAATCACACACACACTGCTTCGCAATCTGTTTTTATACACCACATCTCTACAACATTGCTATTGGTAATATCATCGGCTATAGGAGTTGCCGTGCTATTTATAACATTATCCAAAGAATACCATCACGAAATACAAGCAGCAACCTCTCGCTTTATGCTGTATTTCTCGTTGCGAGCCCCTCCATCGTGCGAAAGCATACTTTAGCAATAAGTAACATACTCAATATTAATTAGAAAAAATAAATCGTAGATTTTTCCCTGCGGTGATTTTAGTGCTATATCCGAGGTTATCGGCAGGGAGGTACATTAATAGTTAATTTCTAAAAATTCACTCGTTTGGAGAACAATGTTACGAAGTTTTTTTTTGAAATCATAAATAGTTGATTTTTAAATTATTCAAGATTTATGTGTGAACCTTCCAAGATTCATATCTGAACCTTCCAAGGTTCACGAAACACCTCTCCAAAGGTTATTCTTTAATGGTGGAAATTGACATTTTATCAAATGGAAGATTCAAAAAATATCGTAAGACTATTTCAAGAACTTCTCTTTTCGGATATTTTTTGAAAGTCGTGCTTGATTGACTTCGTCAACACTCCACAAATCAGTTACAAACCAATTTTTAGAAGTTGCCAATAATTATTCGATACAAAAAAGATGAAATATATATATATAAAATACAATATGCTGCTTATAACAATATGCATTTTTTGTTTAAGCATACAGCCATTACAGGCTCAAACAAAGACAGATTCACATATACATGGCCATGTATTGGATGCCCAAACAGGCGAGCATCTTCCGTTTGTGAACGTATATATAAAAGGTACCACCATAGGTACAGCCACCAACGAAAGTGGACACTACCACCTCGAAAATATTCCACTGGGAACCCACACAATAGTTGCATCGTGTATGGGTTATAAACCTGTGGAGAAAAGCATAACCATATCCTCGAATGGTACAAACAAGCAAATACACTTTGAGATAAATGAAAATGCAGTGGTGATGAAAGATGTGGTGGTCTCGGCCAACCGTTGCGAAGTTGATCGCAAAGAAGCTGCTACAATTGTAAACATAATAAGTCCCGATGTGTTTGCCAATACAAACTCGGTAAACCTCGCCGAGGGATTAAATTTTCAAGCAGGACTTAGAGTAGAAAATACATGTCAAAACTGCGGAGTAAATGCCGTTCGTATCAACGGTTTGGAAGGAAAATACTCTCAAATACTTATCGATAGCCGCCCGGTTTTCAGTTCTCTTGCAGGTGTGTATGGGTTGGAACAGATACCGGTATCTATGATGGAACGAGTAGAGGTGATACGTGGTGGCGGTTCGGCAATATTTGGTGCCAACGCCATTGGCGGTGTGGTAAACATTATTACTCGCGAACCTCTACGCAACACCCTGGAAGTGTCAAATACTACTCAACATATTGGTGGCAAAGCATGGGACAACACCACGTCGATAAATGCTGCATTACTATCGGCCAACCGAAAGATGGGTGCTTATATATTTGGTATGGCTAGGGATAGACAAGGTTATGATCACGATGACGACGGATATACCGAACTTGGCAAATTGAAAGGTACTTCGATAGGAATGAGAGCTTACTACAAATTTTCAAACAATTCCAAACTATCGGCTGAATATCATGCCATGCACGAATTTCGTCGTGGGGGCGACAGCATTGATATGATGCCACATCAGGTAACTGTGGCCGAACAAGCCGAGCACTACATTAATGGCGGAAGCCTTACATATGACTTTATTTCGGACGATACCAAAACTCGTTTCTCGCTATTCTCGTCGATGCAAACCGTAAGTCGCAACACATATTATGGTACACAATACGACGTAAATGCATATGGTACTTCGGATGATTTTAGTTTGGTGAGTGGAGGACAATTCAATCATTCGTTCGACAAGCTGTTGTTTATGCCATCGGAGTTTGTGGCCGGGTTGGAATACTCCGTCAATCAGTTGGAGGATATACAACTTGCTTACAATAGAACATTGGAACAAAATATTTATATAGCCAGTGCTTTTGCCCAAAACGAATGGAAAAATCAACGTATGGGATTGCTTTTGGGTGTGCGTGCCGATAAGCATAATTTGGTAGACAATGTAGAGATTAGTCCGCGTGCCAACCTGCGCTATGCCTTTGGCAAAACATTGGTGGGCCGACTCAGTTACTCGTCGGGATTTAGAGCACCGCAGGCTTTCGACGAGGATTTGCACATTATGGCTGTAGGTGGCGAAGTGGCCATCATAAGTTTAAGTCCCGAACTTGAACCCGAACACTCAAAAAGTATAAGTGGGTCGCTGACATGGACCCCCAAGATAGGCGACAACGAATTGATGCTTCTTGCCGAAGGTTTTTATACCAACCTAAGCGATGTGTTTGTATTAACAGAAAAAGGATTTGATGCACAAGGTAACCTATTGCTCGAACGCCAAAACGGGTCGGGAGCATACGTAGCCGGGGTAAATATGGAGGCAACATATTCGCCATTCATAGACCTAAACTTCCAGCTGGGATATACCTATCAGCAAAGTCGATACAAGGAACCCGAACAATGGTCGGACGATGTGGAGGCTCAAACCCGAATGTTCCGCACTCCGGACCATTACGGATATTTCACCATCGACTATACTATGCTCAATTCGCTTAAGTTTTCGCTTTCCGGAACATATACCGGTAGCATGCTGGTACAGCACTTTGCCGGATATGTCGAAAAAGACGAGCAGGTGGAAACACCTCAGTTTTTCGATATGACGCTGAAAATTGCATACGACATCAAGGTCTCGAACAATAGCAGTTTGCAAATAAATGCAGGTGTCAAGAATATTTTCAATTCCTACCAAAACGATTTCGACAAGGGTGCAAATCGTGATGCGGGCTTTATATATGGTCCGGGTTTACCACGAACTTTCTTTATAGGGCTGAAAATGGGAATATAACTTAGATATTCACAATATGTTTCAACAAAAAAAGCAATAGACCTGGAGGTTTATTGCTTTTTTGCTAAATGCGGGTTTCAAAATATATGTATCAGAACTTTCTTTTTTCGAGCATAGGTACGAAACGGAAATTGCCAAAAGTTTCTGTTTTCAGTTCGGTATCACTAAGTTTTGTTATTAGTCTCATTTCTTGAATTTTGTCACCTACCGGTATTACCATCATTGCACCTATTTTCATTTGTTCAATAATGGCTTGAGGAACTTCCGGAGCACCGCAAGTTATTATTACTTTATCGAAAGGGGCATAAGCCGGTAGTCCCTTATATCCGTCTCCAAGGAAAGTTTTGGCATTGTAGCGAAGTTCGGCAAGGTGGAGTTTGGCTTTGTCGAACAAACCTTTGTGTCGTTCCACACTAAATACTTGAGCTCCCAACTCACAAAGTACGGAAGTTTGATACCCCGAGCCTGTACCTATTTCCATAATTTTTTCGCCGCGTTTTATTTTAAGTAGTTGAGTTTGAAAAGCTACTGTTGAAGGTTGTGAAATAGTTTGGTCACAAAGAATGGGCAAAGCCCTATCTTCATAAGCTATAGTATCGAAAGTTGATTCCAAGAAAAAATGTCGGGGTATTTTTTCGATAGCTGCCAACACGGCTTCATCGCTTATACCTTTTTCTCGTAGTTCCTCACACAATCTCTTTCGCAATCCTTTATGTTGAAATGTATCTATAGGCATGAACTTTTATTATATCAATGTGGATGGTTAATGTATGCTATTATTTAAATCTGTTTTTCAGAGTCTCTAAATTGTCAAGTGCTGTGTAGTCGGGTTGAGTGGGTACCACCGAAACGTATCCGTTATCTAAAGCCCAAATATCTGTATCTTGTTCTTTGTCAGTGCAAACAAAATTGCCAGTAAGCCAATAATAATCTTTTCCAGTGGGGTCTGTTCGTTTTTCATAACTATCGGCCCAATAGGCTTTAGATTCTCGACATACACGTATCCCCTTTATTTCGTTGTATGGTAGATTAGGGATATTTACGTTGAGCGATATTCGTTCGGGTAGTCCATTTTTCAATACATATTCGATTATGTTTTTTATGAAAGGGATGCAAGCCGAAAAATCGGCATCACCATCGTGGTTAAGGAGTGAAAAACCTACTGCCGGCATGCCGTTTATGGCCGCTTCAACAGCGGCACCCATTGTTCCGGAGTATATCACATTTATCGAAGCATTGCTACCATGGTTTATGCCTGAAAGCACTAGAGAAGGTCGCCTATCACAAAAAAAGGCTTCGGCTAGCTTTACACAATCTACCGGTGTGCCGTTGCATGCATATATTTCCAATCCATCTTCTGTCTTAACTTTTCTTACCCGGAGTGGCTGATTGGTTGTAAGTGCATGGCTTTTGCCGGAAGCATTCAGTTCGGTGGACATTACCACTATGTCGCCGTACTCTCGCACCGTCTCTATTAGTACATGCAATCCTTTTGCTGAAACACTATCATCGTTGGTTATCAATATCAATGGTTTCATATTGCTGTTATTCTATTGTGCGGTTTATGTATTTGTCGTAGCTTTTTTCTTTTCTCTGATAGTTTTCGTCTGAAAACAAGGGCGATGATATAAGATAATCTGCTGTAGTACGATTGCAAGCCATGGGTACGTTATATAGTACTGTTATTCTTAGCAATGCTTTTACGTCTACATCATGGGGTTGCTGTGTCATGGGATCCCAAAAAAATACCACCATATCAATGCTACCATCGGCAATGAAGGCTCCTAATTGTTGGTCCCCACCAAGAGGTCCCGACTTGAGTTTTTGAACAAATACTTTTTTGTGTTCTTCTACAGAATTGTTCAATGCATCTTCTACCAAACGACCTGTTGTGCCTGTGGCAACAATTTCGTGTTCGGCAAGTATTGTTTTATTTGCTTCAACCCAATCGACCATTTCGTGTTTACAGCTATCGTGAGCCACTAGTGCAATTCGTTTTTTCATCATTCTAATACGATATTTGAGAAAAAAGAGGGGTAAATAAAATTCACCCCTCAACATTAATCCATGAAAACAAATATTTGATATTACTTTTTACTACTTAGCCAAAGCTTTGTCAACAATATCTTGATCTACCAGAATACGTCCGCAGTGTTCACAAACTATAACTTTTTTGTGCATTTTTATTTCCATTTGGCGTTGATGAGGAATTTTGTTGAAACAACCACCACATGCATCACGGTCTACCATAACAACTGCCAAACCGTTGCGTGCAGCATTGCGTATGCGTTTGTATGCCGAAAGGTAGCGTTCTTCAATAAATTGTTCTTGCTCTTTCGATTTTTTCAACAATCCAATTTCTTCCAATTCGGTTTCTTTTGTGATTTCTTCCAACTCTTCTTTTTTTGCAGCCAAATCGGCTGTGCGAGTTTCCAACATATTTTTTGCAATCTCAATATGTTGATGCTTTTCTTTTATTTTAGCATTGTTGTCCTTTATTTTGCGTTCGCAAAGTTGTATTTCCAAATTTTGGAACTCTATTTCTTTGTTCAACGACTCAAATTCGCGATTGTTGCGTACGTTTTCTTGTTGTTTTTCGTATTTCTTTATAAGCTCTTTATGCTCGGCTATCGCATTTTTATGGTCAACTATAGCTTTTTCTGCCAATGCTATTTCCGATTGAAAGTTAGAAACACGAGTGTTTAAACCGGCTATTTCGTCTTCCAAATCTTGAACCTCCAAAGGTAATTCACCTCTAATGATACGAATTTTATCTATTTCGGTATCCACATGCTGTAATGTATATAGAGCGATAAGACGATTTTCTACTATAATATCGACTTCTTGTTGGCGTAAAGCCTCGTTAATCATTGCTTCTTTCTCAAGTTCAGCCAATTTTTTCTTTGCCATATATCTGTGTAAATTATTGTTTTATAATCAAATATATAATACAAAACCTCGACTTTTTGCCGAAATTCGGGAAACAAAGTTACTAAATTTTTCAGATATTTCCCAATAAATTAATTCTTTTACGAATTGTTCACTTTCGAAATGCCCAATATCGGCAATAATTATGTTGCTTTCGGCCTGCTGAAAATCGTGATATTTCAGGTCGCCGGTAAGGTAAATATCGGCTTTGGCAGCCTTGGCATTGCCTATCAGAAAACTTCCGGCACCTCCGCAAATAGCCACGCTTTGCACTTCGGATAGGCATAGTTCTGAATGTCGGACCATGGGAAGGCCCAACGTTTCTTTCACTTTTTTCAGAAATTCCACCGTAGGCATTGGATTGGGTAATGTCCCTATCATGCCGGCACCTGCGTTGTCCCATGGGTTTGCCAGTGGTATGCAGTCGTAGGCGGGTTCTTCGTAGGGGTGGGCTGCTTTGAGCGATTGTACTATGTGTCGTTCGTGCATGATTGGGTATATTACTTCTATTTTCACCTCCTCCTCGGTGTGAAGCTCTCCGGCTTGGCCTACAAAGGGGGTGGCACCCTTGCCGGCGCGAAATGTGCCTTTGCCAGTGGTGTTGAAACTGCAGCGGTCGTAGTTGCCAATGCCACCGGCACCGGCTTCGAAAAGTGCATCTCTTACCTTGGAAGCATAATCCGATGGTACATATACTGCCAGCTTTCGTAGCTTGTCGTGCATAGGGGAGAGAATATGGGTGTTTGTTATTCCCAGTTTTTTTGCCAAAATGGCGTTTACACCCGTCGAAAGGTTGTCGAGGTTGGTGTGTGCAGCATATACGGC
>JAEIGA010008652.1_pt1 | contig 15419 bp, 14 predicted proteins | sample 9270691 | NCBI WGS metagenome assembly JAEIGA01 (sample SAMN17057246, study PRJNA624740) | gut metagenome | biome: biome; isolation source: fecal sample | host: Bos grunniens | place: China: Xizang | collected 2019
AGGACAAAGTATTTTTAAATCTTTGGGAAACGGCATTCAAAAAATACTCAATTTTGCCGTTGAAGGCGGTAATTTTGTATTTGGTTTTCTGACAGACCGACCGGAAAAATTAACAGAAGTACTGGGTGCCGGAGCGGATTTTGTTTTTGCCCTTACCTTAATCCCAGTTTTGATTTTTGTAATGGTATTGGTTAATATACTGTACTACTGGGGTATTATGCAACGTTTTATTTTAATCCTTGGCAAAGGCATGTACAAATTAATGAATATCACCGGTGCTGAAGCCGTATCAAATATTGCCAGCGCCTTTATCGGACAAGTGGAAGCTCAAATGTTGATTAAACCACATCTGAAAAAAATGAGTTTGTCGCAATTATTGGCCTCTATGACCGGGTCTTTGGCCTGTATTTCTGGCAGTATTATGGCCGTTTATATTGGCATGGGCGTACCGGCAGAATACTTACTCGCGGCCAGTTTTATGGCTGCACCTGGGGCTTTAGTTGTATCCAAAATCGTATTTCCAGAAGATAAAAGTATAAAACCACAAGATGATTTCAATCTCACAAATGAAAAAGTCGGTGTCAATTTAATTGATGCCATCGCAAGTGGAGCCAGTACCGGATTAAAAGTTGCCTTAAATATTATTGCTATGCTCATCGGATTAATCGCCTTGATTGCTTTATTTGACTATGTGTTGGGAGTATTTGGTACATTTTTGGTCAGCATTGGGGTTCCTTCACAAATTGGGGTATTAAATATTGCTGACCTATCTTTAAGCGGTATTTTAGGCGTCATCTTTTCGGGATTTGCTTTCTTGTTAGGTGTACCGGTTCATGAAATCATTACCGTTGGGTCATTAATGGGTGAAAAGTTGGTCTTTAATGAATTCATTGCCTATATGCACATGACGGGTTTAGAAACACCTCTATCCGCCAAAGCATTTATTATTGCGTCATTTGCCTTATGCGGATTTGCGAACTTTGGCTCTATTGCCATGCAAATCGGAGGTATCGGCGAATTAGAACCTTCCCGAAAACAAGATTTGGCTAAATTAGGATATAAAGCTTTGGTATGCGGGACATTAACATCCTATATTTCGGCAGCCATCGCTGGTTTATTACTGTAGAAAGGAAAAAGCATGAAACAAAATACTGTCGTAGAAATGAACAATAATGATGTGTGTTTTCAAACACCGGACAAACGACGTTTTCGTTTGAGAGCGGCCGGTATCATCATTGAAGACGGATGTATTTTATTTGCCACAAATGCGATAGAAAAATACTATTATTCCATCGGCGGTGCCATTAACTTAGGTGAAACAGCAGAAGAAGCCGTTGTTCGTGAAATTTACGAAGAAACCGGTGTTCAGTATGAAATTGACAGATTAGCCTTTGTTCAAGAAAACTTCTTTAAACGTGATGACGGTATGTTTAAAGGATTAAGTTGTCATGAAATCACATTTTATTTTTTGATGAAACCCAGAGGCACTCAACAACTAGACAGCCACAGCATCACTGCGGGTGTTGAAGAAAAAATGTGTTGGTTGCCGATTGATAATTTGGCCGAATATGATATCTATCCAAAATTCTTTATCAATAAATTAAAGGATTTAAAACCTTATCCGGAACATATCGTTACAATACAAAAATAAAGCATGGTCCAAATACCTTGCATAAATTATGTTTTTCTTATTATTTTGATATATGGAGGTATAAAGTGTTTGTTCCTTTAAAAAACGAATTAAAAGACCATAAAGCAGAGGCAAAAAACTTAAAATTTATTTATTCATTGTCCCTAATTGTTTTTTTAAAAAATCTATAATTTCGGGATTATTAGAATTTTTTTCTTTTGGATCGGCTATAAAAATTCGACTGCCGTCTTTTTGCTTAGCGCTTAATGATAACACCAGGCCAAAAATTTTTAATTTTCTTAATGATTGATAGGCATCGTTTTTAGAAACACCTTGTTTGGGAATAAACCCAACCAAACCATTTTCTGGATTTTTAAAAACATCATTTGTTGCAACAACTTCATTTAATACCTGAGGCAAATCTTTTTTTTGAACCTGTTGGGACATATAATCTGCCACTTCACACATTCTGACAAATGTCACATCAGGGTAAAGAACAGACAACTTTTCAATCTTATCATATAAGGGTTTATTCACAACAACCGCTTGAATTCCTTTTTTAAAATCCACATCATCTATTGCCCCTAAAACAACAAATAACCCATCTTTATAACAAGTTCCACCGGCTGTACCAAAAGCACCCCCGCCCCTTTTATCTTTAAACGCATAAGGAGCCGTATAAAACACTCTATTCGGATCAATACCATTTGTCAGCAAATTATCTAATTGTTGTACTTGAGAATCAAAATATCCCTTTGAAATACCATGACCTTGAAACCGGCACCCAATTTCAGGCGGCACTTCATTCAAATGAGCCTCCACAAACATATCCTCATGCCATTTATGATAAGACATATTTACAAGTTTTTTCAATTCTTCAAATTTTGAAGTCATGCCACCCTCTTTAATATACAGTCACTAGATTTTATTATATCACATTTTATATAAATCACCAATAAAAAACAACTCCCAAGATAGGAGTTGTATGTTTTGGTACAGCGTACTTAGCGAATACCGAGGCAATAATACAAATGAATTAATAAAAGATATAATATAAATTAAAAATTTCTATTTAAAATAAATATTTATATTGATTTTTCATTTAATTTATGCATAATGATACATTAGAGGCTATGATTCTGCGACACAGAGGAGCCAAAGGAAGAAAGAGCCAAAAGCTTGATTAGAACCTTTCGGGAAAGCCCGTAACAGCTTTAAATAGACAAAAGTAAGGTTGGCACCACGAACGAAATTCGTCCTTACATAAACCAAAAAAATAAAGGTGTAAAAATGTTACAAAGAACATATATTAAAAATCTAAAAAAACATATTGGTGAAGAAGTTCTGATTAAGGGCAGCATTTATGCATTGCGTGCTCAAAGTAGTGTTTCATTCATCGTTTTAAGAGATATCACCGGTACTGCTCAAGTTGTTATTGTAAAAAATTCAACACCAGATATCTTTAATTTAGTTAAATCATTGTCTTTAGAAACAGCAATTTCCGTTCAAGGTATTGTAAAGGCTGAAGACAAAGCGCCAAATCATGTAGAGATAGAAGCTTCCTCTATTTCAGTTATCTCCCCATCATTACCGGAATTGCCAATTCCTGTTTATGAAAAAGGATCTGAAACAACGTCAAATTTAAGGCATCAATACAGATTTTTAGATATCAGGAAACCCAAGAATGCTTTAATTATGAAATTATCCGGAGCATTTGATAGATATTATCGTGAATTTTTAACACAGCAAGGTTTTATAGAAATTCACACACCGAAATTAATGCCTACTCCAAGCGAAAGCTCTTCAGATTTGTTTGAAGTCAATTATTTTGATAGAAAAGCTTATTTGGCTCAATCTCCCCAACTATATAAACAAATGGCTATTGCTGGTGGTTTAGAAAAGGTTTTTGAAGTCGGCCCCATTTTCCGTGCCGAAAAATCCTTTACAACCAGACATGCAACCGAATGTACCTGTTATGACGTTGAAATGGCCTACATTAAGGACCATGAAGATATTATAAAGCTTGAAGAAAATATGATTGCGTTCATTTTGACAAAAATGAAAGAAGAATATGGTGATGAAGTCAAACAATTATATGGTATTGACATTAAAGTACCAGAAACACCATTCCCTCGTATTACAATGAAAGAAGCCAAGCAATTATTAGGAAGCTTTGATGATGGTTCTGACTTATCTTCCGAAGAAGAAAAAGCTTTGGGGGATCATTTTGCAGCCAAAGGACATGATTTTGTTTTCTTAACAGATTTCCCCATTACGGCTCGCCCTTTTTATCATAAATATTATGAAGACAAGCCTTGTACAAAATCTGCTGATTTAATCTACAAGGGAGTGGAAATTACAACCTTGGCTCAACGAGAAGAACGACCAGATGTTTTAGTAAAACAATTGATTGCAAAAGGCCTTGGAACAACTGATATTCAATGGTATTTAGACTTCTTTAAATATGGCGTTCCACCACATGGCGGTTGGGGGCTTGGTGGCTCTCGATTCTTAAAACAAATGTTAAATTTAGAATCAATCCGTGATACAATGTTCTTATTCAGAGGGGTCAACCATCTTAACCCATAGTGGAAAAATAATTGATTTTAAAGGTGGATGTCGCGATTTCAAACTTTTGAATACGGCATCCATTTTTTTAGATATACTTAACTCTACACACTCCAAGCCAATAATATCAAAGAAATTGATAATTTGTATCGTTTAATTGAAAGCCTTTCCTTTCAATTACAACTTGAACAAGTCACCTAAACCTGCCCTTAGGGCCGGAGGTTGGGTTTTAACTTTTTTGATTGCTTTACATTAACGATTATGATATATTTTTTATATTGATCAACGAGGAATTTATGATACGCAGAAACATCCTATTATTTAAAATAACACAATTTTTTGGTGGATTGTGGTTTTTGGCGCCATTGGCTATTGTTTATTTTGAAACAATAACACAATCATATGCTGTGGCCATGTCTGTTTTTGCCGTTTCATCACTTTCTACCACATTTATGGAAATTCCCGCCGGTTTATTTTCTGACAAAATAGGTCGGCGAAAAACATTATTATTTTCTCCATTACTTATTTGTTTGGCTTTTTTATTATGGGCATTGGCAGGAAATTTTCACTGTTCGTCTTTATTATTCATCGGGGCTTTTTTATACGGAACCGCCGACGCTGTTAGGTCTGGCACAGATGAAGCTTTAATCTATGAAACAATGGAAGAATTGGGCGAACAAGAAAATTTTAAAATCCAATATGCAAAAAGTCGTGGTTGGGGACAAACAGGTGCAACTGTTAGTGCTATTCTTGCAGCTTTAATTTCATACTACTCCTCACTACAAATATTAGCTTGGGTCTCTATTGTTCCGTTTATTGCACAATTAATCGCTGTATGGCTTTATATTGAACCAAAACGCTCACAAAAACCTAAAAAAGCAAATTCTTGGATCAATTTTCAACTGGCTTTCAAGAAATTATGGCAAAATCGGAAATTACGTTTTTATACAAGTATTGAAATGATTGATACTGCTTTTGGAACTGCTACCTTTCGCTTTGAAGGTGCATATTATCAAACATTGATAACACAATGGGGCGTAAATATCGTCCGTTTTTCAAAACATATTTTAGGTATAATCGGCTTTTTTATTGTTCCATATTTTCGTAAAATTAATATCGTTAAACTGTTTTTTGGTTCAATGATTGGAAACGCTTTTGTCAGATTGATTGGAGTAATTTTAAACAACACCTTTGCCCCTTTTATTATGGCAACCGTCAGCTTGTTTTATGGTACAGAAAGAACAAGTTGTGCCAATATCATGCAAAATGAATTTTCACCCGAACAACGTGCAACAATGAAATCCATTATTTCGTGTTTATCCGGTATTTTTACAGCTTTTGTACTTATCTTAATGGGGTGGATTGCTGATATTTATGGTGCCAGAACAGCTATTTTAATAGCAATTTTAGTAAAGATTGCTGTCATTATCAACTCTCTCATTATTTTAAATAAAAAAAAGTTCGATAAATTGGAAAATTAAACCCATCACAATCGAACTATTACCGAACCAGTATAAATGTTTGAAATACAAATAAAAAACAACTCCCGAGATGGGAGTTGTATGTTTTGGTACCTCTGGCCGGACTTGAACCAGCACTCTATTGCTAGAAACAGATTTTGAGTCTGTCGCGTCTACCAGTTTCGCCACAGAGGCTTGCGATTTTTTTGCTAGACATTTGCAGTATACTGATTTATGATGAGATGTCAAGAACTTTTTTCAAAAAATTTAAGGAATTTTTACATGTGCAACTCTAAAATGAAAAAAATCTATAAAAATCCGACATCTATTTTTATTACCGGAGCGTCCAGCGGTTTAGGAAAAGCGTTGGCAATTGCCTATGCTGCCCCAAATATTCAATTATTTTTATGCGGCAGAAACGAATCACGTTTAAATAAAACGGCCACTCTGTGCAAAGAAAAAGGCGCCGATGTGCACACTTTTTTATTTGATGTAACAGATAAAACGGCGGTCGCTTTAGCCATTACAGAGTCCGATAAAATCAAACCGATTGAGTTACTTATCGCCAATGCCGGCGTATCCGGAGGGGTCTTAGGCATGCCGGAAACATCCGATGGAACTCATAATATCATCGCAACGAATGTCAACGGCGTTGTTAATACGGTGTTGCCGGCGATTCGGTGTTTTAAAGACAGAGGCTGTGGCCAAATCGCCATTATTGCATCCTTAGCCGGATACCGAGGCATGTCCAGCTGTCCCGCTTACTCTGCCAGTAAAGCCTGCGTGAAAGCTTGGGGTGAAGGGTTAAGAGGCCTCCTCAAAAAAGAGGGGATTGCCGTTAATGTCGTATGTCCGGGATTTATTGAAACACCGCTCACGGATAAAAACAAATTCAAAATGCCATTTTTAATGGGCGCCGATAAAGCCGCAAATATTATCAAAAAACGCCTAAGCAAAAATCCGGCCATTATTGCCTTTCCGCACATTATGGCATTTGGTGCTTGGTTCGGGTCAGCCTTGCCAAGTTGGATTATTTTGCCTATCTTAGGATTATTCCCCAAAAAAGAATCATAAAAAGGTTGCACTTTTTCGGATTTTTTGATATACATAAGCATTATTTTAGGAAAGGGATTTTTATGACAAAGAAAAAAAACAAACCGATTGATGAAATGGAAAAATTACAACAAGCCATCTTTGAACGTGAAGTTGATGAAGAATTACAACGTGAAAGATTACGGGCTTTATGGCAAAAATACCGCTTTGCCGTTATTGGTTTTGTTCTGGGTATTTTATTGGTGACGATTGGTCATGAAGTATATTATTCTTGGCGTCAAAAAGTCAGTTTAGCCGAATCTGATTCTTTTGAAAATGCGGCTATTTTGGCCTATACCGGAGAAACGGATAAAGCCGTTGACATTTTGAAAAAATTATCGGCCGATGGGCGTACGGGATATGCTCCACTTGCCGAAATGAAACTGGCCGGCATTTATTTTACCCAAAATAAACCGCAAGAAGGTATTGCCTCGTTAAACAAAGTAATGGCCTCTGATGCGCCGGAACAATTAAAGGCAGTTGCCACAATTGCCTATGTCGGTCAAATGTTTGAAACGGAAGATGCCACAAAATTACAGTCCATGTTAAAACCATATTTAACTGGAACATCAAATTTTGTCGGATCTGCCGCCGAATTATCGGCCGCTTTGCACTTAAAAGCAGGCGATGAAGCCGCTGCAAAAAAGGTATTAGAAGATACTATAGCCAATGAAAAAACGGCTCCGGTTGTAAAAAATCGCTTAAGTGAATTATTATCCGTTATTGAAGAGCAATAAAATGAAATACACCACTCTTTGTTTAATTTGTTCTGCGTTGTTTGTGGCCGGGTGTGTCAGTGAGAAAAAAGCGGCCCCTATGGACGGACGTATCCCCATTGCATCTCAGGTAGATATAACCCTTAAGGCACCGAAAACAGCGGGGTCTGTATCACTGGGAACACCAATAGATGTGTTGACTTGGGGACAAGCCGGTATCACAGGCCAAAATGCCACCCCCCATACAATCGGCCAGAATGAATTAAACGAAGTTTGGGAAACAAATATCGGCAAAGGATTGGATGATGATCATTGGGGAATTGCTCAGCCGGTGGTTGATAAAGGTATTGTTTATACATTAGATGCCGACTTTTCTTTAACGGCCGTCGATTTAAAAAACGGCAAAAAGTTATGGAAAAAAAAATTACCCTTAGAAAATCCTACGGCTGTTAAAACGGTCGGATTGGCCTATTCAAACAATGCACTATACGCTGTTTCGGGTGATGGCACTATCGTATGTGTATCTTTAAACGGGACTGTCTTATGGCGTAAAAATTTAAAAACGGCCATACGGTCTATGCCGGTCATTTACAAAAATGTCATGTATTTATTGACGGCAACGAATCAAGTCTTTGCTTTTAACACGAAAGACGGGCAAGAGGCTTGGACCTATAAAGGTATGCCCGTTCAAACAAATTTATTGGGAATGGGAATGCCGGCTATTTACAAAAATTATGCTGTGGTTCCTTTTTCAAACGGCGAAGTAATTACCTTTAATACATCTGATGAAAGTGTTGTGTGGACCGAATATTTATCGGCCAGTCGATCGTTTAACCGTATTTTAGATTTAACCCATGTTTTGGCCTCTCCGGTTATTGAAGACGGCATTGTATATTTAGTCGGCAATACAGGGAAAATGGGGGCCTATCATCTGGAAAACGGGAAAAATATTTGGATGATATCGGTGGGGGGCAGTACCACACCGGTTATTTCCGGCAACACCATTTTTATGATAGACAATAAAAACAATTTAACTGCCATTCATAAAAAAACGGGAAAAGTATTTTGGCAAACAGCATTGAGCAGTCAAGAAGAAGGCTGTGCCGTTTGGAAAGGTCCGTTATTGGTTGGGGATAATGCCATTGTTGTGTCTTCATTGGGTGACATTGTGTTTGTTGATGCTAAAACAGGTTCCGAAAAACACCGTATAGAAACGGATGGTATTGCCGTTGCCCCGATTAACGTGGACGGTACAGTTTTATTTTTAACAGAGGATGCCGATTTATTGGCTTACAGATAAAGGAAAAACATTATGAAAACGATAGCGATTGTCGGACGGACGAACGTAGGAAAATCCACTTTTTTTAACAGATTGTGTGGTAAAAGATTGGCTATTGTGCATGATCGTGCCGGTGTGACTCGTGACAGAAAAGAAGCAACGGGACATCTGTATGATTTACAGTTTCGATTGATTGATACGGCGGGGTTAGAGGAAACAACGGCTCTGGCGGCGGCTATGTGGCGTCAAACGGAGTTGGCTATCGCCGAGGCCGATATCGTTTTGATGGTGGTGGATGCCCGTGGCGAAATGACCATTTTGGATGAAAAACTGGCAAAAAGTCTGCGCAAATTGGATAAACCCGTTATTTTGGTTGCTAATAAGTGTGAGGGTAAAGAACAACAAAATAATTTAGGCGTTTTCTATCGTTTAGGTTTAGGGGAACCGATTGGATTTTCGGCCGAAAATGGCTTAGGTTTAGGCGATTTGTTTGCCAAATTAAAACCACTGTTTCCTGCCCCCCAAAAACAAGAGAACGAAGATAAGTTTTTGGAAGAATCCGATGAAGAAATCATTGAAAAACCGAAACGCCCCTTACAATTGGCAATTGTTGGTCGTCCGAATGTGGGTAAATCCACTTTGGTAAATAGATTGCTGAATCAAGAACGAGTCTTGACGGGACCTGAGGCCGGCGTCACACGAGATGCCATTACCGTGCCATTTGAATGGCGTGGCGAAAAAATCTTACTGACCGATACGGCCGGACTTCGCAAAAGCGGTCGGATTGATGATTCGTTGGAACGCTTTTCGGCGTATGACACCAAAAACGCCATTGATTTTGCCGAGGTTGTGATTTTGGTATTAGATGCCAATGTCCCGATGGAAAAGCAAGATTTATTGATTGCTTCCCGTGTGATTGATGAAGGGCGCGCATTGATTATCGCCCTCAACAAATGGGATGCCGTGGAACATCAAAAGAAAGTGTTAAATGATATTAAGGAAAAAATGGTATCTTCGTTGCAACAGGTTAAAGGTCTGCCAGTTCTGACCATTTCCGCCAAAACGGGCTATGGATTAGACCGCATGATGAGCGAGGTATTCAGTATTTATAAATTATGGAATAAACGTGTTCCGACCCATAAGATGAATACGTTTTTACGGGCGATGACTGAGGCTCATCCAACACCAGTCGCCAAAAATGGGCGCCGAATTCCAATGAAGTATATGACTCAGGTCAGCACTCGTCCGCCAACATTTGCAATTTTCTCCAGCAATCCGGATCAATTACCGGAATCTTACTTGCGTTATTTATCCAATGGGATAAGGGAAACATTCGGCTTTGTGGGTGTACCCATTCGGCTGAATATGCGTAAACGTGAAAATCCATACGCCGACAAATCTAAAGGTCGCCGGAAAGTGAGTGAAGAAAAAAAATAAATTGCCAATTCCCCCCTTATCAAAAGGGGGGATAAATTTCTTATCTATAATGACTTAAATTATTTACATACTGCATGATGATACACTCCCACCGTAGCATACGATGCAATATAGATACTAGCTAAATTAATAAATTTTGCGTGTTTTTCATTATTATACAAAAATGTTTCATTTGTCCACACATTCGGGTTATTTGTGCTATTATATATTGCATTTCCAAGATCAGTTCGCACTGCACCATTTTTAACATAATATCATTAATGGTTTGATTGGCACGGTATTTATCCATGCCGTAAGAGTATCCCATAATACCACCAATAGACAATACGCCAATTATAGCCAACGTTCCCAGCATTTCCACCATAGAACGACCGGATTCGGACATTCTGCTGTCATTCTTGTGCATAGCGTTAGCGAAGACACGAGAATCCAGTATATTGATGTCATTGTTTATAGATCCTCGGGTCTCGGGACTACGTCCCTCGCCCAAGGAGGACAATCTAAAAATATCTTTTTTATGTTTCATTTTTTACTCCATTTTTGTACAACAAAAAATCGCTGAAAAGAACTCAGCGACTGGAAGCAGAAAACTATTTCGTACAATATAGTGCGGCATATTGACCGCTATGGGATATTTTGCCGCCTTCCAGCCTAGCCGGAAAGCATGCGATTATCGTCTGCAAAAGACGTGTACGAAAAGAGGTTTTCTGACCTCAGCCCGAGTTGTCTCAGGTTGGCTTTACTTTAAAAGAATAAAATCATATCGTCAAGAAAAATATTACTGTTTTTTCAATTTTGCACGTGGGTGAGCGTGTTCATATACTTTTTGGAGGCCGGCCATATCTATTTCGGTATAGCGTTGGGTAGCCGATAATGAAGAATGCCCCAATAATTCTTGGACCGTACGCAAATCTCCGCCGCCTTGCAACAGGTGGGTGGCAAAACTATGACGTAAAGCATGAGGCGTTACCGTATCGGGCAACTGCAAATATCGCCGTATCAAGCGTACATTGCGTTGGACAACTCCGGGGTTAATGCGGTCAAACCGTGAGCCCACAAATAACGGTTCTGTTTTCTTTGGATTCGGATGAACCTTCAAATACGTATTCAGCGATTTTTTCACAATCGGCAACAATGGCACAAGGCGTTGTTTGTTTCCCTTTCCCGTAATGGTAAAGGCATCCCCTGCCCCCATGATATCTCCGACATTTAGGCTGAGCGCTTCGGCAATACGAAGTCCACATCCGTACATCAACATATACAAGGCTTTATCTCTAAGCCCTTGCCATGGTTCTTGCGCCAACTGTTCCACGGCATCCAAAAAACGACCGGCATCTTCCACCGATAAAGGCTTAGGTAAAATTTTAGGCGGATGAGCCGAACGCACAGACATAATCGCCGAATTTTCCAAAATGCCTTCTTTGGCCAAAAATTTAAAGAAATTACGAATGGCCGACAAGCATCTGGCGGTACTGGCTCGAGACAGTTTTTGTTTAGCCCTATCCACCAAAAAGGCACGAAAATCGGATACCTTTAAATTTTTGAGTGTTTTTAAGCCGACCGTTTCATTATGATAATCAAACAAAAACGAGGTCAACTCCTTAATATCCATCAGATAGGACTCGCCCGTTTTTTCGGACAGTCTGCGTTCCAACAATAAATGTTTTTGCCAATCTTCAATCACCGCATTTAATTTTGTGTCGGTGGTTTGTTGAAAATCCTTGTATTGTTCATTCATTTTGTGTATCCTTGAGTTCAAACATATAACAAAACGAAAGACAATGCAACACAGAATTACGGTTTTATTTCCGACGCCTCTTGGGTGTTTTGATTATAAGGCAGACGAAGCTTTGCCCGTCGGGACATTTGTGATGGCACCGTTCGGACGCAAAAAAGCACTTGGTGTCGTATGGGATAAAGCGCCGGATTTATCATTTGATGAAGCCAAGGTCAAATCTGTCTCTGATGTGTTAGATATTGCTCCACTGCCCAAACAAACAATTGATTTTATCAACTGGGTCGCAAATTATACGTTGGCACCGGTCGGCATGGTATTAAAAATGGCGTTGACTCCCGAATTGGAAAAAGTCAGCAAAAAACCACTAGAGTTTGACTTACCCAATCCGGATTTTAAACAGCTTACTTTTTCGCCCGAACAACAATCGGCCGTCAATGAAATTAAGACACAAATCGGGAACGGATTTCATACATCTTTATTGGACGGTGTAACGGGTTCAGGTAAAACCGAGGTTTATTTTGAAGCCGTTGCCGAAGCGTTGCGTCAAAATAAGCAAGTCTTGGTTTTATTGCCCGAAATTATCTTAACAACGGCTTGGCTCGGACGATTTGAAAACCGATTTGGTGTTAAGCCGGCACTGTGGCATTCGGCCATTACCCCAAAAACCAGACGAGACACCTACAAGGCCGTTAAATCAGGTCAAGCCAGAGTCATTGTCGGTGCCCGTTCTGCCCTCTTTTTACCCTTTACGGAACTGGGGCTCATTATCATTGATGAGGAACATGATGCCTCTTTCAAACAAGAAGACGGCGTTTTATATCATGCTCGGGACATGGGAATTGTACGGGCTAAAATTGCCGGTTGCCCGATTATCTTGGCTTCAGCGACCCCCAGTTTGGAAACGTACTGTAATGCCACTACTGGAAAATATCATCATATCCATTTGCCCAGTCGTTTTGCGGGCGCAACCTTGCCCGACATTGACGTTGTGGATATGCGCCAAAAGGAAAAAGGGCCGATTAAATTTATTTCTCCGGCGTTGCGTAAAGCCATTGCCGAAACGCTCGAGAAAAAAGAACAAACGTTATTATTTATCAATCGCCGAGGATATGCGCCATTGGTCTTATGCCGAAATTGTGGTGAACGGTTAAAATGTCCGCATTGTTCGGCCTGGCTGGTGGAACACCGTCAAGGCGGATATGCTCAGTGTCATCACTGTGGCTATACCATCAAACGACCGACAAAATGTCCAACTTGCGGTGAAGAAGGCAGTTTGGTTTCTTGTGGTCCCGGTGTCGAACGTATTTATGAAGAAGTATGCGAAAACTTCCCCTTTGCCAAAGTTCAAATGGTGACGTCAGATACCTTAAATAACCCCAGCGAATTTAATGAACTCATTCAAAAAATTCATGCCGGCGAGTTGGATATCTTAATCGGTACCCAAATGCTGGCCAAAGGGCATCACTTTGCCAATTTGACATTGGTGGGTATCATTGATGCCGATATGGGGCTGGCCGGCGGAGATTTACGAGCGTCCGAACGCACCTTTCAACTACTCCACCAAGTCATGGGACGGGCCGGCCGTGAAAGTAAAAAAGGTAGAGCTATTTTGCAATCTTATTTACCCGATAATTTGATTATCAAGGCGTTAAAGGAAAATGACCGCTCGGCTTTTTTGACCGAAGAAATTAATGCCCGAATGTTGTTAAATATGCCCCCGTTCGGAAAACTCGCCGGCGTAATTTTTTCCGGTACGGATGAAATCTTAACGCACAATACCGCCAAAAATTTTGTAGCGGCCTCTCCGTTTATGGAGGGCATTGATGTGCTAGGTCCTGTTACGGCACCGCTGGCAAAACTGCGGGGAAAATATCGTTTTCGGGCGCTGATTAAAACAAATAAAGATATCAAATTGCAAAGCATCTTATCGCATTGGATGACGCTGATAAAAATACCGAATGGCGTTGATGTGCGTCTTGATATTGACCCATACAGTTTTTTTTAGCCGTTATTCTTGACTTTACAAGAAAAAATACATACTTGTTAGATGTTAAATGTCAAAAGGGGGAGACAAATGACATCTGTTGTCAGTACACTGATAAAATGTATTGCGTTGGTTGGATTGGCAACAATTTTCGTTATCATTGGTCTGCGTACCCTCTTAATTAAAGATAAAGGAGGACAATTATGACCGACACCGTTCATATGAATGAAGAATTAGGATTAAATACCGAAGAGAAAAAAATCTTAAAAGAAAAAATACATGCTGTTTTTGATGAGTTTCCGATTGAACTGCAAGAACGTATTTTAGAAACGAAAAAAGAAAAGCTCAAAACAATGTATATGACCGAAGGATGGGCAAAAGATAACGGACATGATGAAATTTTAAACTTACTATCCCGAGAAATTGCCAAAAAAGAATGGCAAATAGATCAATTAAATGAAAAAATAAATGGGAAATAATATGATGTACAATACAAAAGATTCTTTTTCGCCGGTACCACAAAAACCATATCGCAAACAAGATTATGCCTTAGGCAACGGATTGTTTTTATCCGCCAGACAAGTGGCCGTTTTACAACAACTGAATTTAGGATTGGCCAACAAACAAATCGCCCATAATTTAGGGGTTGCCGAACCAACCATTAAAATGCATATCAGTGCATTACTCAGAGCCCTCGGCGTACAAAATCGGGTGCAAATCTTACTAAAAGCAAAAGAACTTGGCTTTATTTAGCGCAGTTAAAAATGTTACTCCCTACCGATTAAGTCGGTGGGGTTTTTGGCACATCTTTTAAATTTAAAGCCTTACTTTCAGTATTTTTTGCTTATGTCAAAAAAATAGGTTGATTTTATCATTTGGCTTTATGCTGGGTCTCAGAGACAGCGCCTTTATAGCTATCGTGCCGTATGCAAATAAGGCTATCTCTTACTTTTCAAATACCCAATCACTGCCGTTACAGAGGCCGGTGTAATACCCGTCATGCGCATCATCGCCCCTATAGTGGCGGGTTTATGTTTTGTCAAACGCCCGACGATTTCGGCCGACAAGCCCCCGATTTTTGTATAATCTATGGATTCCGGAATACGTAAAGCTTCATCTTTACGGAACGCATCAATATCCATTTGCTGACGAGCCAAATAACCGCTGTACCTGCCTTCAATTTCCAATTGTTTTGCTACATCCGCACGAATTTTGCCTAAACTCGGCCAAGCCCGCACCAGTGTATCCCAAGTCACATCTTGATATGCCAACATTTCCAAAGGGGTCCGTTTTTGTCCATCTCGGTTAATATTAAAGCCAAGTGAAATTAATTCCTTTGGCGTATGCACCAATGAGGCAACGTGTTCTTTGGCCTCGGCATAAAGCCGTTTTTTCGTTTCAAAAGCCTTACGGCGTTCCTCACCAACACAGCCAGCCTCAATCCCCTTTTGTGTCAAACGCAAATCGGCATTGTCGGCCCGCATTGTTAAACGATATTCGGCACGGGAAGTAAAC
>JAEIGA010008653.1_pt1 | contig 15418 bp, 11 predicted proteins | sample 9270691 | NCBI WGS metagenome assembly JAEIGA01 (sample SAMN17057246, study PRJNA624740) | gut metagenome | biome: biome; isolation source: fecal sample | host: Bos grunniens | place: China: Xizang | collected 2019
TATGCTCCATAAAATACTATACCTAAATCCTTTATTGTTATTTCATATTCAGTTGAAAATTCTTTAGCCTCACCTAAATCAACTTTACCTTCTATTTTTTCAACAATCTCCCCCGTATATTGATCCCTTTTATAACATACGTAGTTACCATCTTTATCTCGCTCATACTCTTTTCCTTTTGAACCATATACAACCATTGCACCATTAGGTAACTCTTCTCTTGTTAAAGTTAATTCACTTCCATATACACTCTCTTTATATTCCTGAACTCGTCCATTTGGATACGTTCTAACATACTTTCCATCCATACTTGATAAACGTGAACCATCTTGTAATATACTCTCATACGCCCCACTATGTACTATTACTAAATCATCTCTTTTTATTCTAAGTTCAGTTGAAAATCGATACTCTTGTTCTTGATTTAACTTTTCAGTTGGCCTATTTCCATGACGATCTTCTTCGTCTCTACGTCTACGACGCTTTTCTTCTTCTCTGCGTTTATGACGTTCCTCTTCTTCTTTACGTCTACGACGATCCTCTTCTGCCTTTTTACGCTTACGTTCTTCTTCAGCTCTACGTTTACGACGTTCATCTTCAGCCTTTCTACGTCTACGACGATCATCTTCTGCCTTTCTTAGCCTTGCAGCCATTGCTGCCGCAGCTATTGCTCCTGAACTTACCATAGCACCTCCTTAACACATAATATAGCTAATATTCTAGCAGATTCAGAACTTTTGTCAATATATTTATCTTTCCTCTAAAAAGCAAAATCTCATAATTAAAATTAATATTATTAAAAATAGAATAACATCATACTGCTTATAAAAATTATAGACAAATCAAATAAAATATGCTACTATTCAACTTAATTATTGTAAAAAATAAGATACAATGAGGAAAACGATGTCAACAGTTTGTTATGAAATAGATAAAGAATCAAAAGCAATGCTAATGAAAATGTTTCCACCTAAATACCCAGAAGAAAAATATGATCATATAACAGTTTGCATGGGTGGCCTTTATGCTATTCCTCCCAAACCAGCTAAAAAAGTTGAAGTTGTTGGAATTGCCGATGATGGAAACGGAATAGAAGTCCTTATTGTCAAAATAAATGGCTCTCCAACTCGTAACGATGGAAAGTCATGGCATATTACAGCAAGCTATGACTCATCTAAATTAGCGCCTGCCTCTTTCGATGTATTTGCTAAACCAGGAAAAGAAAAAGAGAAACCATATAAACCAGTTACATCCAATGGCTTTTTAACTCAAATATTAGATAAAAATGGTACCCCTAAAGCAACAACTAATCCAAACTGGAAAATTAAAATATTTGATAAACCTATTGAGATTGCTACACATCCAAAAATTCAATATGATGCTATGGAACTGAAGAAAATGCAAGAAATGGGAATATGATAATTTATTTATCAATTATTTTATGTTTAATTTCATCTAATATTTTTTCTTCTATCATAAGTTTTGATTTATCAATTTGATGCTCAGGTGTTTTTAATTGAGGAATAGTAGAAGTTATATCAACAAGCTCATTAAAACAATTTCGTAAACTTGAATTATTTTTACCAATATATTTAAGATTCATTTCTGTTACTTCATCAATATTAACTTCCCTCTTACACTCTGTTTTAATATTATTTTCTGGAGGTAAATTCTGCAAAATATCTTGTTTAATCTCATCAATTCGTTCTAACCCAACTAATAAGGCATTCCCTCCCTTGCAAACTGGATAATCAGGTTGATAACCAATTCCTTCTAAACGTTCTCCGTTTGGACCTGTAAATCCTTGTGGTGGCACTGCAATTTTTAAACCAAAAGGCAAAGGAATTGAAGCTTTTGGAGTTGCCGCTGGATGATATTGCACAACACCACAGCTATGATCACCAATAGTTCTCATATATGGATGTTCACGCAAACGTCCAATAGTTACCTCAGCATTAGAACCAGTATTCTGATCTGTTAATACAAGTATAGGCTTTTTGTAGCCTAATTCACTATTAAACGGATATTTATCAGTCCAAGCCCCATCACGTTCACTATACTGAGTATTCTGATTTTCTTTAATCAATCTTAATCTATCTTTTTTACTTTCATAGTTATCATAATCATCTTGTTCCATATATGCATAACTTAATTTAGCTGCAGTTGTATCAAGTTTCAAATGTCCTTTAGGTTCTGTAGAAACTGTATTTCCATACAAAGTCCTAGCCATATAATCTCCAATATAAGGCCAACCACCACCATTACCTCGCAAATCCAAAATAAGGGCATCACACTCATCATATTCTTGTTTTGAAAATTCTTTAACCAAGGCTATATAATCTCTAATTAAATCCTCACTTAATTTTCCATTTTCATCTATAGCAGCAAAACGCTTCATACCAATCATCATAATATCTTGGCCTTTGTTTTTAATTTTTGTCATTCTCCAAGTTTGACCTTTTTTATCATCCAAAATATCAACACCATTACATTTTAAACCTTCAATTTCACTATCATCACATAAATTTTTACCAACTTGATTACGCTCTGCATAAAGATGTTCTATAATCCCCCGTTGTGATGCGTCGATTGTTTCATTTTGTAAATAATCAGCCAATTCTTTTTGAAACAACAAATGTTCTTCTTTATTCAGAAGCATCCCAATTGGTGTTCCTTGATTACTAAAAACATTAAAATGATTATCTGGTAAATATTTTTTAGTAAATTTAAATAATTTCTTTCCCATATCCAAAACAGAACATTCTTTTTCAGATGTTAAATATAATTTTAAAAATTCCAGTTTAAATTTATTTTTTACATCTTCTGAAAAAGTAATATTTTTTGCATCACATGATGCAAATCCAGGATGCCCTTCACTAATATAACGTGCAAACACTGCCAACATTTTTTTCTGTTCATCAACCAACAATTTATCATCATCACCTATAAAAGATGCAGGCAAAGCCATATCAATATCTGAAACAGATTTCAAAATCTTCTCAAAAGCTATATCGATATCCTCATTTGTCATCTTTTATCCTTCACAATATAGATATCACAAAAAATAGTTAGAACATCATCAAACAAAAAAGTAGCACAATTCTAACAATCTACTCCCTATAGGTTTGAAACATAATACACATCCATCATACTCTTATTACATGAATTATATCATTGATAAACATTAAATTCAATAAAAATATTTACATAAACAAAAAACACTAAACTTTCACAAACTATCAACCATAAATTAAATACTCTTCTATAAAAAAAATAACATATTTACTGAAATAAAAACAAAAAAAGCAGGCTTATTAAAGCCTGCCTTCTATATTGGTGATGCTTACCTCACGGTTTACGAGCTGATATTACATATAACTTTTTCTATTTCTAAAAAAAAACTCATCTATCTCGGTATGACTGCAGTTTTCAACTACCTTAAAATGCAAATCCACCGCTATTTTTTGCAAAATTTGATAAGACTTTTTCCGCTCTTGATTTATATAAGTATCATTTTGCCCTTCAAACCAAAAAATAGGTGTTTGAGATTTATTGTAATATTCCAAATTATACGGCAAATCACCACAAATACTGAAAATGCTTTTCAAATTTAATTCTATACCGACAGATACAGCCATTCCCCCACCTTGTGAATGACCAATAAGAATAATATCAGACAAAGGACATTTTAATTGCAATAGTTTTTCTTTAATATATATCAGAGAAAATAAATATTCTTCCTTAACTGCATCTTTACGATTATTTTGCTCAATTTTATTAAACCATACAAATTTGCCAGCTTTTGTGGGATGCTTAAATGGCGCATTAAAAGAGATATAATCAGCAGACAAATTATCAGCCAATCTTTTCATTTGTGCGCTATATGCTGTACTATCAGCACCTTTCCCATGTAAAAAAACTAAAAGCATCTTACCACCCTATAAAAGTAAAGTAACACAAAGATTTAATAAACGCAATATTTTTAATAGATTGAAAACAAAGAAAATTGCCAAAACGAGTTCGTGAAAATTATAAAAACAGCTATTTTTGAAAAACTAACACTCGAAACTGATGAAATGCTTGGAAAATAAAGAAAAAGCAGGCATTTTCAGCCTGCTGTTTGTATTGGTGACACAATTTAGATGAATTACTAACTGAAATCATCTTATACTATGAAGAGTTCCTCTCCAACCAGATAAATTTGTTTAATTACTAAACAAAAAGTTTAACTTCTAAGACAGGACGAATATATTTAATACCATCCTTTAATCCTGGACCTCTATTACCTTTACCATTAAACCAATAAAACCATGCAAAGTCATCGTGATTTATCACACTATCAGAAGACCAATATTCTCCTTCACGAGGTGATTTGTTTAGTAAGGTAAATGAATTTAGAATAGTATCGTAATTTCTTGCAATAGAAACAAGTCTAGAAAAATCATACCATACAATCTTCTCATTTTCATTACAAGGATAGACAAACTGTTCAATATAAAGCTTTGCATCAAACCAATTTAACGACTTTTCTTCAATATTAAAAAGTTCTGATGCTGTTAAATCCAAATAAATTACATTATTATCTTCTTTAACAGCTTCAACGATACCTTTAACTTTTTTACCTTTTATTTTATCAAATGAAAATGAATTATCCTCATAGCAAAACATGCCAATTATAATTTGAGAAATACAATATTTATTAATATCTTCACGTTTAATCCAATAATCAACGACATCTTCTCGAGTCAAATCCAATTTGACAAGCAACCTATGAACTAGGTCTAGCTTTTCTTCTTTTGTTTTCATAATTATAATTATAAATTTAAATTGTACATACTAATTAATTTTGTATTTTTGTTATTATCACACTTTTCAATTTTTTGCAACAAATTTAAAACAAAAAAAACCTCCGCTATAGGAGGAGTTTATTATTGGTGATGCTTACCTCGCAACTTACGAGCTAAAATTAAATTTATTTTACCAAATCATCCTTAGCATTTTTTATACTCATTGAAATTTTAAGCATTCTCAAATACTATTAATTACGAGATTTTTGAATTGATAGTCTAACCTCATCAAATTCTCATTTTAGTTATCTAATCACCACTCTTAACATTATGTTAAACATTATAAATTAAACTATTTATTAAATTATAGTAGTATTTTATATTAAAGCCTATTAAAAGATGGAGAAGAAAATGGAAAAGGAAAATCAGGATAGTAAATCAGTAAACACAAAAAAATATACCATCATATTCTATTTCATAATAGCTGTTATACTGATTACATTTTACTTTACCTGCCTACGCGGATATAGTAAAATAATAAAGGAAAAAATGAAACCAAAAGGTTTTGGTGATTGTATTATATTTAAAGATTTTGATACTATAAGAAAACAAAATGACGGAAAAGTTCACTGCTCAGAACTAGATAACTGCAGTTGCGGTTCGTGTTATACCTTCTGTACAGACTTTCTTATTCACCCCTACACCGGCGCTGTCGAATATCTGTATTCAGGAAAAGTAATCAGAACAGTACAATATGAAAAAGGTATAGCAAAACAATATTGCGGAAAATGGACGCAAGGCAAAAGCTTATTGGGAAAATGACGTGATGATCCACTGATTTCGTTTTAGGATAATTTTCTATTATTTTACCAATAAGCTTTGGCATTTCAACAAAAAAAGCGACAGAGTTTAACCTATTTAATCTATTAATGTATTCGTTAGCTGTTAAAAGTGTAGTTTTTGACTTATTATCTTTGCTTTGAATTAACCATATACGAAAATTTACTTTTATATTAGTCATATTGTTATCCAATTCCTGTTTATTAAAGGATAATATTTGTTTTTATAAAAGTAAAGCCGTTAGTTAAGAGAGACCTTTGCAAATTTTACAAAGATTTATACTTGTTAAAAATTCCAAGTCATAAAAAATCATTGCATCAACTAATGCACATACGAACCTGCACCCCTATGGAATTAGAAACGCTTAATATTTTGAAAAACAAAGAAAATCGCTGATATAAGTTCGTAAAATTTCCCCAAACAGCGATTTTCAAAAAACAAACATTCGAACTCGCTGAAAGGCTTGATTTATATAGCAAAACAGCGCTCTAAAATGAGCGCTGTTTGTATTGGTGATCCCAACGGGACTCGAACCCATGTTGCAAGAATGAAAATCTTGAGTCCTAACCACTAGACGATGGGACCATCGCTTGAACAAAAAGGAATATAAATTCAAAAAAATAAGAAGTCAATACTTTATTTCATATTTTTTATATTTTTTTTCACTTTATTATTCAAAAACTAAAAAAAACTCCTAATAATAAGATGTTAGCAAAAACAAACTATTTTTTCATTATGGATTAGTTATAATATTTTCCATAAGATTAACCGTCTCATTTTCTATATCAATCACCACATCTGCACTATTTTCTTCTTTATTATCAATCACTTCTTTTAACGCTTCTTCATTTTTTAGCGATTCGTGATTTTCAACAACCTCTTTAATAACTTCAACACTTAATTCTTCATTTATTTTTTCTTCAGATTTAACCTCATCAATTTTTTCTTCAACAATAACATCAACAATCCCTTTATCACTATCATATACTTCTATTTGACCATTCTTAAATGAAAGATCTTCAACAACTTCCTCTTTCTTCTCATCAATTTTTATTTTATCCAAAACAAATTCTTTATCAGATATTCCTTCAACATCACTCTTAATCTGTTTTAAATATCCTAGAAATTCACCTATAGCTTGCTCATTTTTCAAGCTTTTACTTTCAATTTCCTTTTTATCTTCAACAACAACATTTTCTTCAATATTAACTATTTCATGCTTTTCGGGCTCTTTTGCCTCTACGACATACTCTACATTTTTCTTTACATTATAGACAACCACAACACTATCAAGTGGTGCTTGAGATTTCAACATCTCCCAAACACCACCTACAGCAACAACAAACAATAAGCATCCAAACATAAATTTTACTTTTTCTTTAGCATAACTATTATTTTCATTATGTTTACACATTGCAAAACTCCCAAAATTAAGTTATCTAAAGACTATAAAATAAACAATATATTTGCAACACTTACTTTATCTTATTCCTAAAAAATTTTAACACCTCCTTACCACCTTCTCCCGATGTTTTAGATGTTACCCCAATTCCAGCTGTTAGCTTATTTAACCAAGTACGATATAAATTAGCAGCGCTTGCAATATCTCTACCTAAAGTTCTTTTTCCATAAAGCAATTTAACCATTCTAGAAACAAAAACTTCTTCAGCTGCTGTATCAATCGCCTCATCAGCACTCGCTTTATAAACATCTTTACGAGCAATTAAGTTATTACTAGCTTCATTTCTAGGCTCACCTTCCCAAATATGTAAATATTCACTATAATTTTCTTTTTTTAATTTTAGAGCCAGTTTCTTCATATCTTCAGGACAATAAGGATTATCATAATAATTAACCTTTTTAACAATCACATCTTCATCACATCTCTCGCCTACAGCCTTCCAAACAGGATCTTCCTCTTCTTCTCTATTTAATGAAAACCATATCTCAGCACCTTGTTTTCTAATTGTAGGATCCAAAATTTCCCAAGCTCTTTTAGATATTTTTTGAGCTTCCTCACACCAACAAATATCCACCCCTTCCAAAGATTTAATATTCTGAGCATTATAATCCATTATCCCCTTAAATATAAATTTAGAATTATTATTAATATTAACAATCCTATCCTCATATATCCTATATTCTTTTAACCCATAATAATCTATTCTATCTGCAATCAACTTATGTACAGAATCTTTAATTGAACTCTGCACTTCTCTAACACAAGCTATTAACTTTTTTTTTTTACTAGTAGATTTTATAAGCAACGCATCAACAAATGCATACGATTTACCACCAGCTCGTCCTCCATAATACAATTTATACCAAGCTTTTTTGGTCAATAAATCGCTAAAAACTCTTGGTAATTCAACTTTCATTTTTCCCTCAAAAAAAACTTGACAAAACACACAAAACAATTTATACCCCATACCAACAAAATATTTTTGTGTTTCTAGTGTATGTGTTTTTCATAGTAATAATTCGGCAGTTGCTTTTGTGAAAACCCAACTGCCTCCCTTGTAGTTTTATCTACAAATCTACCCAACAATTCCTAAAAATAGTCGCATTTGTGAAAATCCGACTATTTGATTAAGTATCCGTACTTAATTTAGGATAAAATCATTCTTATAGCATTTAGAGCCTACCTGTTTGTGAAAATCGGTAGGTTCATTTTTTTTTATAAACATTTAACAACCTCAAAAAAAGACAGAACTCTCTCAAGTTCTGCCTTCTAAAGATTTACACTCCATCCATTACCATGGATCTTTGTATTTTAATGTTGGATCATCTAATCTATCCATATAGTCACGTTGAGTATCTTTATAAATCTTAGTAGAATAACTATAGTCTGAATCTTTTGGATTATATTGTAAAACATAACCAGGATCAAACTGAGTTCTATCAAAGAAACAATATACTGTAGCATGTCCCTCTAAAGTATTTGTTGGAATAGGAAATAAGTTCCAAGCATACCCTAAACCACCTGACGCATGAGGCTCTTCTGACATATACCCCTCATCCGTAGTATTATTAGATATAACTGGGGCGTCATCAATTCCCCCCATTTGGTTACCATACATTCCTAAATCATATATAAATCCCATATACGCATTCCATTCTTTATCTTTGCGCTCTAAAGATGTCTTTAAGAATGTACCTTCTTGGAAATACAATGGCTCTGGTATCATAAATTTTCTACCATGATATTCATACGAAGGAACTGTTGATGATCCCGGATGCCATACTGTCTCCGGTAGCATGCTACTCTCTGAAGGATACTTCGCTCTAATACCTCTAAACCAACCTTCTGTCTTAAACTCCGCATCAGAAACAAAGGTACTAAATCCACTAGAACCTGTATTATACACTGAGTAATATGCCAAGCTACTAACCTCTTCCAAATTAGTATATTCAAGATCCATTCCCTGTTCGATAGCCAGTCTTAAAGTATCAATCTGCATCTGTTGAGGTTCAATCATCCATTTTCCACTAGGACTTATCCCTCCTCTAACTTCAGCCTTAATTGCTCTACCTGCTCTACCAATTTGGAAAGATATAGGAACAATTGTTGCCAATCTTTTATATCCAGGAGGACACATCGGAAAAGGTATCGTTCCTAAATAAGGATCAGCCCATGAAACTGTAGTATCTACTCTATCTCCGTCATCTCGTTTTCCCTCTGGATGATCGTTTGATACATTGTACACCCCTTTCAATACATAATCAGGCAAAATATCACTAAGTCTTGCATTACCTCTAGTAGTCAACTTAATATCATGCATAACCGAGGTATACGCAGGATTTACCATATACTGATCATATCTCGTATCTGGATCACCTACCACAGCCCCATTTTCAGCTGCTGGAGTCTCAGGAACACTAGTATCCGCATTAGATACAAATCTACTTGCCTTAATATACCCAAAACCTTCATCAGCTTCCCATAATGCTGAACTATTACCTCTACTTTTTTGGAATTCCATAGCACCTTTTCTAATATAGATAGATGCATTATCAAGTCTACTACTATCTTTTCTTCCATCAACATCAGTTGTATCAATTTCAACCATTGCATAATAATCAACACTAGAACTATCACCAGCAAATGCTCCATTATCTTTAGCCCAAATTCTTACAAATCTTGGATCAACTTCAAATAAAGCTCTATCACTAATAGTTCTACTACTATTTTCCTCTTTATTAGACACATAAAACACATCATTGCCAGAAATATGAATACTTCCATCAACCGAAACATTAGCAATTCCTCCAGCATCAGAACTTGATACTCTTGTATTCACTGCAAAAACATTTGAACTATCAGCTCTTTGAACTTCAAAATTCAGAGCTCTTGTTCGTGCTAAATCATCATTAACTAAAAACTCTTCAGAAACCCCAGTACTATCTACAATCGTATCCAAAGTAAACTCTTGAGCTTTTGCCCTTATCACATTCGGATACGAACTACTACCAGGTCTTCCACCCATATATAATGCACCACCTTGCATATCAATATAGCTAGAATCAGCCGTAGTTGAAATAGTAATACCTTCTTCAGCCATCACATATGAAGAACCTTTACCAGACTCAAGTCCTTTATTAGTACCAAAGAAGTTACCACCTTTACCAAGGAATGTACCATCATCATCCAATTCCATCAAAGCAACAGCATTTGCACCACTACTTTCTCCATACATTCTTAAAGTAACTTGAGACGAGTTAATTATAAGCATCGTATCCTCATCACTACCCCTATTTGCAGCATCAGTTACAGTTCCAGCGTTTCTAACATATATACCACCATCACTACTATTATAAACATTTAACCAACCTGTTGTGGGACGATTAGCATATTGCTCAAAACTATTAAAACCAGCATGTAACTCATGCATACCAGCTTTTTTAAGCCAAGCCTCTCTTGCCCATAAATAACCATCAATCCAAGCAGAACCAGCCACACCTAAACGATATCCTGCTCTTGTATAATGCGCCCCGTTATCAACTGCATCACTAGATGCTCCAATTGCCGTATTACCAACAAAAATTGATCCCAATAAGTCAGTATATTTAGTAGCAATATTAGTCACACCATCAACAATACTATCCCCTTTCAATGGATTTGTAGCATCTTCTTCTAATCCAGAATTTTCCTTAAAGACTTGCAATCTTTCACCACGTAATGAAATCTGTGAAGAATCAGCAAAAATCATCACATTAGATGACGCTCCCGTAGTCGTAGAACCAACCGTAAAAGTACCTCCACTACTTAACAAATCTAATTTACTATCACCTCCTTGATCCGCAGCACTCAACCATTCACCATCATTGGCACCTACTTTTAATATACCACCACCTGTATTAATAAATGTAGCTGTAACACCTCCTGTATCACTACTACCATTAATCCATACATTTCCCCCCCCTTCATTTATATACACATTACTACTAGCAACTCTGGCAATATGAACTTCAGCACGACCATCTGTAGCCCTACTAGAACCATAAAACATGGCTCTATCAACATCAAGATTATCACCAGCACCAACTAAGAACTCATATTCATTAATATTATTTTGTTTTGCACGCACAAAATTATTCAACAAACCAACTGATGCAGAACCATAATCACTATAAGCCTCAACAATAGGATAATTCATACTAGAACCAGATGTTCTATCTCCAAATACTAATCTTGGTGCAGAAGTTGAATCCGTTCTATATACACCAAAACTCTCATTTAATGCTCTTAAATTACCATAGATCCACGCATCACCACCACTTTGTTTATATTTCACATATGCATTTGTATCTTCACTAAATGGTTTTCCAACATATAAATCTGCCACTTCCGGATTACAAGAACTATCCCAAGGCCCACCACCACGTATTTTGCTTCCTGAACACCTTGTATTTATCAATAATTTTCTTGTATTAAAAATACCATAATATTCTTTAGCCTCATTTTTCCAGTCACCATCTTCAACATTCCCGCCCATAAATAAATCCGTAACCATAGTATTGTGATAATCTTCACCATTATGCTTTCCACGATATAAATACTTATAGTTATCTTCAGTTGATTTTTCAATTGGCTCAGTTGCTGTAACAACCAATGAGTTTTCAGGCACAGTCGTAAACAAACCACCCGCCATCTGTTCAATCATCGTACTATCTAAAAACCACGCTCCACCAGTTCCTTGAAAAACTGTTTTATTATTAACTTTATTTACAAAACCACCATTCGCTCCCACCAATGATGCCAAACGAGCCGCTCTTTTTTTACCAGGATCTGAAATATGAGGAAATACTATATACGAAACAAATGCTTCTCCATCTTTATGAACATAAACCTCTGGTTCACCATAGTTTTTAATATTTCCAGGTTGATAACCAAAAGGCATAACACTAGAATAACCATCTCGAAAACACCCTGCAGTATTATCATCTTTACAAAGTTTAATCACATTATTAACATTGGATGAATCTAAAATAGCCTCACCAATTTGACCGTATTTATTTTTAACAAATGTTTCAATAACATCATTCATAATACGCGCTTGTGAAGCAGTATTAATATCTTGAATTTCCAACATTCTCTCTGTTGATTTTTTATAAAGAGTAGGAGTAACCATTGCAATTAAGCCAAGCATAGCAATAGCTTCTACTAATAAAGTACCCTTTTGCTCCACTTTTTCAAAAAACTTTACCATAATCCATACTCCTTACAACACGTCTTTGATACCAAACAAGCATCCGTTTTCACAATAATTAATTCTATCCCCATTATCAAGCTCTATTTCAAAAAAATTCTCAGGAAAAACAGCCCTAGGCATAACCCATCTTGTCATATTCATATAACTCGCAGGATAAGCTGTATCATGTGTTTCTCGCCAACGTCTCTCTTCTGTCTCATATGCAGGACCAAACCTCATTTTTCCAGTAAATACCCAAGATTCAAGCTCCTCATTCCATGCAATAATCCCCACATTGGCATTAAATTTTCTTTCCTCAATAGATTTCATAAAATCACGCCCTACCTCACCCGTTGCACGGTTAAACCAGCGTATATCAATTTTTCTAAAAGAAACTAAATAAACACCACCTTTAGAATCACCACTTTTACAACAAGTTCCTGATAACTCCACTTCAGCCGTAGGATCATCTGTTGTTTTATATGGTGTAATATCACACATTTGAGGAATTCCTGTACACCCTTTATTTTCATATTTATAAACCGGATTACCATCTATATCAAATTTAAGCGAATCATCTTCATTTCTATCTTGTTCTTGCACACCAGTGCAATACATATTATTATCCAAACAAATAACCCTAGAAACCATCTCATCTTTATTATAAAGTTTCTTTCCAAATCTCAACTCTTTCATACCATAGCTATTAGGTGTTAAAGAATTATCAGTTTCACGCAAATAAATCACTTCATTTGAATTTGTAAACTTTTGATAATAAAATAGATTAATATTGTCATTATCTCCCGAAGCTTCTTCATTATTCACATACAATAAATCATCTGGCAACATATACGCTATACCATTATCTGGTGTTGTTCTACCTCCATAATCCCCAACTGAGACCTTTTTTAAAACTGAGTACGCCGCATTATGTTGATCCAAAAACTTACTAACTGTTGCCATAGCCTTCTTTAACTGCACATCCCTATCATAATCTGGACGCGCAGACAAATTAAACTGAGACAATGCAGCCAAATATGTAGCCAACAACATTAATAAATACATACAATATCTCCCACCATATATATCACAACATTGTACACTATTTTTTCAAAAAAATCAACTAAAATATTACATTTACCATTATTTATAAACAAAAAACAACATTAAACTAACGGGGGATACATCCCCCGTCATTTACAGATAAACTTTAGCCTGATATTCCTCAATTTTTATACCTCTAAAGGCCTCCATAATATTTCATAATTATTATCATCAATTGACTTATCAAACCAAGTATTTGTTAAATCAATTGTACCATTCCAAGAATAATCTGTACTAGATTTTTCCCCTAATCTCTCAATCACAGAAGATTTAGATAACCATTGCTCTTTATTTGTTACAGTATGAGTAGTCCAAGAATCATCATTAGGCAATGTATCTTTTGTATATCCATTATCTACAAGAAATAAAAGCTTATGAGTATAATTACCATTACCATCACAATATTCAATAATTCTCAGCCAATATGTAGTATTTGAAGATATAATTGTATCTGTTTGTATTTTATTATATATAGCAAACTTTTTACTTATAAGACCTACCCATTCAGGAAAACCAAATCTACCAATAACTCTTGACGTACTATCGACTGTTCCTGTCGTAACTTTTGATGTAAATCTATAAGTATATGGAAAATATGCAACTTCCGGTATATCACTAAAAATATATTCTTTATCTTCATTTATCAATAAATACCCTTTAGGAGAAAGCTGTGCCAATATATTATAATTACCATCCCAACTATACACACAATTAACTTCTTCTGTATAGTTCTTTGTATAATACGATGGATTAAAAAATTCTAGAACACCAAAATCACCAAACCAAGTTTTATCAGGTGTATCAATATCTGTATAAGGAGTTACCACTGTTTCTCCATTTTCATCTCTAAACAAACTATACCCAAACTTTACATTTGCTTTTTTAACAACATCTGACAAACCCTTTACTTTCCTTAATCTTTTATCAGTAATAACATATTGATTATCAACCTTTATATATGTTTCATCCAAATCAATAGCCCCATGAAAATACTCCGAACCCGATAAAATCTCTCTACCAATAAGCAAAACATCATCTGTCCAAATATTATTTGTAGACGTAAACTCTAATGACCAATCATCTAAATTACTAGAATATGTATCTGTTAAATATCCATAGTATGCTCCATCTTTATAAACAACTTTTGCCCAATACCACTTCTTATAATCAATAAGCGTTTTACCAATTACACTATTCCCATCATATTTATATCCTAAATTTCTATTCGCAGTTATGTAAAAACCATGACTTGCATTTTGTTTGCAAAACAAATAAGATAAATTGGTATGACTGGCATCTAACTTAAACTTTACACTCACTTCAAAAGATTGAAACCCAGCAGAAACACTTGATTTTAATTGTAAATAATTATTCTTACTAAAGCCACTAAACACACCATCTGAGATTGTTAAACTACCCACAATAGTATAACTAAGCCCTTCAATAAAAGCTAAATATTCTTTATCACCATTAGCATACACATATTTTCCAGATTTTGTATATGTACCATCCCATAACTTCATTTTAGGAATAATTAAAAATCTATCTTTATCAGCAATTATATCTAGTCCATTAAATGGTCGTAAATTAACATTGATTATTTTATCTTCACTCCCAGCATTAACTGTTTTATCAACATACCAATATCTAGGTTTTCTAATTTTATAATTTAATGGAAAATTTTTATAAACTTTTACTGATTTACTACTCATAATCTACTCCCTCAAAGATAATTTCATCATCATTAACGTCTACATCTGTAACCAATGTCACATCAACCTTATCAACCAATAAAGTGTTTACTTCTAATTTATTATCTTCATTAGTCTTTCCAGTATAAATTCCAGTAAAAGCAGTATCTTTATTATAGTTAATTGTAGTATTTTTCACAATCGTCCAACTATATTCACTATTCACATCATATATACATAAATTCTGACCACCAGAATATATATCTCCCACATATACTACCAGTTTTTTCTTATCAGGACTTAA
>JAEIGA010008654.1_pt1 | contig 15418 bp, 20 predicted proteins | sample 9270691 | NCBI WGS metagenome assembly JAEIGA01 (sample SAMN17057246, study PRJNA624740) | gut metagenome | biome: biome; isolation source: fecal sample | host: Bos grunniens | place: China: Xizang | collected 2019
GCAATTGCTAGATGTGATGCAGATGACACTTATGACTTCGAGGTAGGCAAGAGAATTGCAACTAAGAAGCTGGCTGAGAAGTACAACAAGGCAATTGATCGTCGTATGGCTAAGTTCCTGATTCATATGAATAAGACTCTTGAGAGTATGGATAAGTACTTTGAAGGCAGAACTTTTTAAAAAGTTTTTGGAAAAACCTCTTGACAAAATGAACTGATGATGTTATAATAAGTCCAGTTCAAAAGACAGTACAAAATTATTGAAGATTTACAGTTCACATTTAGGAGGAATTAATTATGACTCATGAAAAGATGACCGTGCATCGTGCGCTTTCCGAACTGAAGGTTATTGATGGTCGCATCAATAAGGCAATTTCTGAAGGCGTATATGTAATCGCAAACAAGCATTCTAACGAGAAGATTAAGGGCAAGTCCATTAATGATCACAAGGAAGACATGAGAGCTGCCAACAATAAGGTCATTGACCTGATTAATCGTCGTAATGCACTGAAGAGAGCTGTTGTTCTTTCCAATGCACAGACTAAGATTGCTGTTGGTGGTGTTGAGTACACCGTTGCTGAGGCCATTGAGATGAAGAATCATGGTATGGAGTTTAAGGCTCGATATCTGAATACTATTGCAGTTCAGAATTCTGGTGCTCAGCTTGAGATTAACCGTAATAGCGGTGAAGCCATTGAGAAGCGAGCTGAACAGTATGTCCTGTCTGTTATTCAGGCACAGCCCAAGGACTCCAAGATGACTGTTGACAGCGATGCCATGAAGACTCTGCGCAAGACCTATATCGAGAACAACACTTATGATCTGATTGATCCTCTTAATGTGGCTGACCTCATGGATAAGCTCACTGACGAGATTAATGAGTTCAATACTGAAATTGATGCCGCTCTGAGCGTTTCTAATGCTCTGACTGTCATTGAGTTCGAGTATTAATTGATATAGATTAAAACTTGCTGCCATCCGAAAACCTAAAATGACTGCTTATCTAATCTTTTAATCACTTAGAGGGATATAAAATATTTAAAGAAAGTGATAAAACTTTTCAAGAACAAGACTGCTAATCTTGGTTTCTGATTACAGAAAATCTTTATGGATTATAAAAGATTTTAATAGTAATGCTATTAATATTATGATGACTGTAAAGATTAAGGTTCAAAACTCAAGGGTCAATGTTCAAGGTTCAAAGTTTTTATTGCGCTATGGTTTGCGCATTCAAAGGTCATGTGGTTAAAGGTGTAAAGAGGGCGTAGATAGTGCTATCGAATTCTTAATTATAATATTATAGATTATTGAATTAAAATTTGGAATTATTTATATTCGATAGCGCCGAGCCCACTAAAGGTTGATAAAATCCACGGCTAAAGGTTATGCTTAGTAGTCAATGGCAATAGGTGTCCTCGTGGCTGGATGGTAGCAAGTTTTGAAATAAATTTTCAGAAAATTTGGAAAAAACGCTTGACAAATTAAACCAAATATAGTATAATGTGTATAGTTCGAAAGGGCAGTACAAAATTATAGGAAATGGCTCTGTAGCCCAACAGGCAGAGGCAGCGGACTTAAAATCCGTCCAGTGTGGATTCGAATTCCACCAGAGCTACCAAATGCCCAATTATCCCAACGGCAGAGGAGCATGACTCAAAATCATGAAAGTTTCAGTTCGAATCTGAAATTGGGCACCACAGGTGATTTGGCCGAGAAACTTGCGCCATATCTCTGCCCCTTCATTCGATGGTGAGACCGCAGTCTTGTGCGTGATGTAGTGTGCTGGAATCGCCATAACGCAGATGAATTAGTCTTAAACTGCGTTGCCAAAGTTAAAATTAAGACTAAAATGGGGGTATAGCTCAGCTGGGAGAGCGCCTGCCTTGCAAGCAGGAGGCCAGCGGTTCGATTCCGCTTATCTCCACCAAATGGCCATATAGTGGAACTGGCTAACACGTCGGCCCTTCAAGCCGAAGATTCGGGGTTCGAGCCCCCGTATGGTCACCAATAACAAGATGCCGAACAGTTGGCGCTCCAGCCGCATCTGACTTTCAAAGCACAAGATTGTTCAAAAAATCTCAAAGGAGGACACATCTATGATTATGATTAGAGCAGTTGATTCTCACGGCGAGGACAATCCCCCTAACAGGATTGAGTGCTGAGCACCACTTAAAACTGCTCGATATATTGCGGAGTGGAGCAGTCTGGTAGCTCGTTGGGTTCATATCCCAAAGGTCGTTGGTTCAAATCCAACCTCTCGCAACCAATGCTCATCTAGCTCAACTGGTCAGAGCACCCGACTTATCTGAGTGTAGCTTAATTGGTAAAGCATTTACGGTTAGATATAAGTCTAGAAAATATGCAAGTTCAACTCTTGCCATTCAGTCCAAATCGGGAGGTTCCGTGTTCGAGTCACGGGATGAGCACCATTTTTGTTTGTTAGTTATATGTTTTAGAAAGTGTGATTTTTACGAAAGATAAGTTTTGTTTAAATTGTGGTAAGTTAATTCCAAGAGACAAGCAAAAAGAGTCAGTGTATCAAACTAGAAAATATTGCAATACCAAATGCCAAATGGACTTTGAACAAAAGCAATGGGAAGAAAAATGGCTTAATGGCGAGGTCAACGGCAACAAAGATACAGCATGGACTCAAGTTAGTGTTAGATTAAGAACTTATTTATTTAAAAAATATAATAATAAGTGTGCAAAATGTGGATGGGGAGAAATAAATCCTTATACTGGCAAAATTCCTTTAGAAGTAGAACATGTTGATGGAAATCCATACAATAGTAGCCCAGACAATGTTACATTGCTATGCCCAAATTGCCATTCGTTAACAAAAACTTATCGTGGTGCAAATAGAGGACATGGAAGAAAAAAGACATGGATTCCATTAGCAAATAATGACAAATGCCTCAATAGCTCAGCTGAATAGAGCAACGCCCTTCTAAGGCGTGGGTCGCAGGTTTGAATCCTGCTTGGGGTGCCAAAATTGTGGAAATCAGGCATGTCCATCATTGGACACACTGTAATAGCCAGTATCATATAGGGATGTAGCCAAGCGGTAAGGCACTGGACTTTGACTCCAGCATTCGAAGGTTCAAATCCTTCCATCCCTGCCATATGGGAGTGTAGCTCAGCTGGTGGTAGCGACAGTCTGTTAAACTGTAGGTCGAGAGTTCAAGTCTCTCCATTCCCTCCATTCTCTATAAAGTAGCACAAAAAATAAATAATATGTACATCGAAGGTAAAAGCCGTAACCTTAAGTAGCTATTTGGTTTCGAGAACGATTGATTGAATTAACAATGCTGAGAATAGATGTGTCGGACGATTTGTTTTGAGGTCATGTGCGGCCTCCTTTATAGAGGAACCACACCGCTCGAATGGTAAGATAGCGGTATAAAAATATCAAACCATCTTCAATAAGTGACGGATGTGAAATTCAAATCGGCTTATTGGATGAATCCTCGTGGCCCATGGCACTATGGACAATGGTTGATCGGTCAATGCAATAGTATTGTATACCTAAAAAGTGCCTGAAAACCTAGGTAGGTTGGTAAACCTGAAGCTTCCACTAAAATGCGGATGTGGCTCAACGGCTAGAGCGCCAGCCTTCCAAGCTGGACACGTGGGTTCGACTCCCATCATCCGCTCCATAATAACTAGGTGTAGTTCAGTTGGTAGAACGCTAGATTTGGGATCTAGAGGCCAAGAGTTCGAGTCTCTTCACTTAGACCATAGAGTTAGAGCATCTCTTCAAAAGCTCAACAATATGCTACTATGGTGGAACAGGCAGACACGCAAGCTTGAGGTGCTTGTGGGAGAAATCTCGTGTGCGTTCAAGTCGCACTAGTAGCACCAATATATCAAAGAAGGCTGATTTTGCAAATGAGAACAATGAAAGAAGTCGGTGAGTATCTGCAAAAAGTCACAGAACAACAAGGCAAAACTGCAGAAGATCTTGCAATTTTATTGGACACGTCAGTCGAAAAGATTAACGGTGTATTCAACGGAGAAGTTTTTGTAAATCCGTTTAATGCAGCAGAAAAGCTTTGTGATTATCTAGGTATTACAATTCAAGATATGATTGGGGTAGAATACTATGATTGATACTCAAATTATTAATGTATCTGGTGATGTACAAGTTATAAACGGACAAGCTTATTACAAAGGCAATCCTCTTCCAGAATTACCTAAGAAACATCAGTCATACAACAATATAACTATCATCAACGACAAGCTATACATTGATGGTTTCGAGTGGAAGAACAATCAATGGAAGAGAACACTTAAAGCACTTTGGTATTGTTGGTTTTGAAAGGTGAAAGTATATGACACTTAAAGAAATTGACGATAAAATCTTAGAACTTAAGCAGCTTCGCAAAGAACTTGAAAAACAAAGAAGAAAAGAATTTCAAGAAAATGCTCAGAAGAATGTTGGTAGATGTTTTAAAATCAATGGTCGTGAGTACGCTAAAGTTATTGATGTACCGCAAGAAGAGTGGACAAAAACTCATTATACATTTAATGAATTTCAATATCCTGCTGTATTCTTGACAGATGAAACAATTCCATTTGAAGAAAGCACTTTATTCTCAGGCGCCTGGGGTGTTGGCACAAACACTCCATGGGAAACCTATGAAGAAATTACTACAGAAGAATTTGAAGCAGAGTTTGAGAAGAGAGTTAATAAACTCAGAGAGCTTTATAAAATAAATAAATGATGCCTTTTGGCATCATTAATATGTGCCTGTAGCTCAGTAGGTAGAGCATCGCCCTTTTAAGGCGGGTGTCGAGCGTTCGAGCCGCTCCAGGCACACCAGTACCCTTAATTTATTACAGAAGCTTGTGGGGCCTGTGATAGCCTATGAGATGCGTCAAAATTAGGTGGGATTTGCATTAAAACTTGTCGCTATATTGAGTTTGTATTGGTAGTGTTAATGACATTGTCATAGTTTCAGGGCGACATTAATATATGCTGGCGTGGCTCAATGGTAGAGCAGCTGATTTGTAATCAGCAGGTTGCAGGTTCGATCCCTGTCGCCAGCTCCATATGGAGGGATACCCAAGTGGTTGAAGGGTTCGGTCTTGAAAACCGATAGGCGGGTCAAACCGTGCGAGAGTTCGAATCTCTCTCCCTCCGCCAATTATCCTATGTTAGGGAGGAAAGCATTTAATGGTTGATGCTTACGGTGAAAACGGTTCAATTCCGACACTTCCTTACTTAGTGGACAACAAAACCGTCATATGGAGAAGTACCCAAGTAGGCTCAAGGGGCTCCCCTGCTAAGGGAGTAGGCGTGTAATAGCGTGCAAGAGTTCGAATCTCTTCTTCTCTGCCAAGTGTTCATTTTTTCTTTACTCAAAAGCTTCACAATCTGTACCTCAGTGGTTAGCTGAATAAAGCAGATTACAACCAAAACAAAAGGAGAAATGCTCTATGATGTTCCCTCACACTATCGAATCTTATCAGAACCGTATCAACCTACTTCGTTCTCGCAGTGAAATCGTAAATGGCAAACTAATCAAGAAGCTCGAGCGTAAAATCCGAAAACTACAGGAGATGGGTGCGTAAGCACCTGTCTTTTTTATTTTATGGTAAAATATGTTGACAATACAAAATTATTGTGATATAGTAATAATACAGAAATATAATTAGGAGGAAAATATTGTGATATATCTTGATAATTCAGCAACAACAAAACCTTATCCAGAAGTAATAGAAACAATTACAAATGTTCTTGCAAATCATTGGGGCAATGCTAGTGCAGATTATTCATTTGGGCATGACGCTCAAATGATTATTGATAAAATTACATCACAAATTGCAAATGATATCAATTGCAAACCATCAGAAATAATCTGGACTTCAGGGGCTTGTGAGGCAAACAGCCTTGCTATTTTAGGAACTGCACAAAGATATTATACTTGGCTTTATACGTCAAATCTTGAACATGCTTCTATAAATGAAATCGTAAAAAACTTCGAGTCTTTTGATGAGGGGAACTATTGCAATATTATTGCGAATGATAAATATGGCTTTATATCATTACAAGATTTAAAGAAACAGCTAGACTCAAATAAACACAATAATACACATAGAACATTAGTAAGTATATCTTTTGCCAATTCTGAAATTGGAACTATTCAAGATATTAAAGCCATCTCAGAAATTGTTCATAGATATAATGGAATTTTACATGTAGATGCAACACAACTATATCCTTGGGGGAAAATTGATGTTCAAACACTTAGAATTGATATGATGTCTGTTTCTGGACAAAAATTACATTGCGCCAAAGGCATTGGATTTTTGTATGTTAAAGATGGGCTTGAATTTAATCCTCTTATTTATGGCTCTCAGCAAAATGGTAAAAGAGGTGGCACTTATTCTACTCATCTCATTGCTGCTTTTGGCAAGGCGCTTGAAATTACTCGTAAAAGAAATTCTTCCGAAAAGGTAAGTATGCTTCGTGGAAAACTTATGGACTCAATACAGCATATTGATGGATTAACATTTAATGGGCCGATAAGCACATATACATACAGATTACCTAATACTATTAGTGTAACAATTGATGGGGTTAATTCAGACCAGTTGGTTGCTATGTGTGACGAACAAGGTTTTATGATTGCCAAAGGATCTGCATGTCAATCTTATGATCCAGTACCGTCAAAAACGTTGCTGGCTATTGGCCTTACAAAAGAACAGGCTTTGTCAACAGTAAGAATTACTCTTGATGAATTTAATACAGAAGAAGAAATTGACAAATTTTGTACAATATTTCCTAAAATTATTCAAAGATTACGAAAAATCACTTGACAATACAAAATTATTGTGATAAATTAGGCTCAAAGAAACAAGCGAGGCGGTGAATTAGTTTTGGTAGTATCTGAGCTTAAAAGCTTTATCCTTAATAACGACCATACAGAACAGATACTGTCTGAGCTAGGATGTCATCACATCAATCATAAAGGCGAGTATATAACGTGCGGCAATAAGGATGGAGATAATAAACAAGCAATTACTGTTTATCTTAATGAAAATCTAACTTGTGTGAATTACACTCGTCAGATGTCTAAGGATAAGCGCACACATGACATTTTTGATTTAGTTTGTTATGTGAAAGATATATCATTTCCAGAATCTATTAAATGGACTTGCGACTTATTTGGTGTAGATTATTATAAAAACCCAGAAGAGCTTACTGAAGGTATACAGTTATTGCGCATGCTAAAAGGAATGGCATTGGGGAATAATTCAGAAGATAACACTCCATTAAAGCCAATATCTGAAAAGATTCTTTCTTACTATATTCAACATCCAAATTTGATGTTTAAAGAAGATAACATTCCATTAGATATTCAAAAAGAGTTTGAAATTGGATATGACCCATCAACTAACTATATAACTATTCCAATACGTGACGAAATTGGTAGTCTTGTTGGAATAAAAGGAAGATGGTTTGGGGCACCAGACGAGGTAAATAATAAATATTTGTATATTGAGAAATGCAACAAGTCTCGCATCTTGTATGGATATTTTCAAAACAAAGAGCATATCAAGAACAGTACAAAATTATTTATAGTTGAAAGTGAAAAGGCAGTGATGCAGCTTGCAGGAATGGGGTATAGAAATGCTGTAGCGACTTGTGGCAAAACTATTAGCAAGACACAAATAGAGCTTATCACTAGAACAGGACGCACACCAATTTTTGCGTATGATGCTGATGTTTCCGAAGATGAATTAAAAGATATTTCAAATATGTTTTTAGGTGGTATTTCAGTTTATGCAATAGTTGATAAAGAAAACATTCTTGCAGAAAAAGAAAGCCCGTCAGATAATATAGAGCATTGGGAAAAACTTGTGTCAAATCACACATACAAAATTAAATGAGAGGAATAAATTATGGATTACATTATTCAAATTGGTAAGAATTTTGTTTGTATTGACAATGGAGGCAGATATACAGAGTGTAGTGATATTAATAAAGCACTTCATGTACCTATTCACAAAGCCAACAACATTATCAACAATTGCATTTCCCCTGATAAGCGTAAGAAGTGCAAAATACTTAATATGAGTTCTGTGCAAACAAAGCCGATTCAGATTCCTAAGCCTATCAATAAGACTGTTGAGGCTACTCCTGAGCACAAGTCTTTATTTGATGTAGTAATGACCAGCTTTAGATCGATTGATATTACTGGCTTTGATAAAGAGAGTGGTGAACTGGCTCAAAAACTAAGCCATGTTGACCAAGAAATCTCTGACATCGAACATTATATTGAGTTTAATAAACTTAATGCAGCAGATGGTTATAAAGCATACAAAATGCTTCAAGATAAGCGCATTGAGCGTAGAGTAATCAAGGACGACTTTCTTAAATTTAAAATCCTGTCAGAGGCAAATGTGTCTGATATTTTCAACGGCACTTTAGAAGAAAAGCTGAGAGAGTTAGATAATAGAACATACACACCTAGAGTGTTGAATGAATTATTTAAGTAACGAAAGGAATGGTTAAAACTATATGTTCTTATGCAAGCGATGCTATATTAAGCAGAAGAATCTAAGTAAGAAAGAAATTAAGCAGTTAGTCTCTACTACTGATAAGTTTAAGTGTTCAGGCTGTGGAGAGTACAAGGTTATCGTACTAGAGCCCAAGAAGAAAGAAGAATGGGAAGATGAAGAAGATTAAGGAGAGCCACTAATGGAATTGACTAAAAGCCATCGGGCATATTTCAAAGCAGCCAAGGCTATTTCTAAGTTGTCCGATTTCAAGAGAGTGCGCATTGGATGTGTCGCAGTTTGTGGGCATCGAGTAATCTCTTCTGGCTCAAATAGTACAAAAACAAATCCGTTGCAGAAGAAATATAACGCTTATAGATTTAATGAAGATGCTGGAGAGCATATGTGCCATGCAGAAATTCAGTGTTTGTTGCCTTTGATTGGTAATAAAGATATTGATTTTTCTAAGGTGTCTTTATATATCTATAGAGAATTTAAACAGGGTGGCTTAGCACTAGCCAAGCCCTGTCCTAGCTGTGAACAATTGATTAGGGATCTTGGCATTAAAAAGATTTATTACACAGGTAATGATAGCTATATTTCGGAAACTTTTGTTTAAGGAGTTTTAATTATGACTAATGACAAAAACGTTGGCAATGAACAGATTATTCGTAAGCGTGTAAAGGTATTCAAGGATAAGCGCAAGTATGATCGCTATCGTGACCGCAAGAATAAGAAAGTTTATGAAGAAGATATGACACTAAATGAAGCAACAGATAAGGAGTTAATTGGAGGTAATTATGAATATTGATGAAATTATTCAAATGTGTGACAATGCACTAGATTTTGGAGATGTGGAAGATGCAATCGATCTATTAGCGCTACTAAGAGCTGTTTTAGAACAGGTAGGCGATTACGAAAGTAGTTATTCTACTGATATTATTAGAAAGGCAGAAGTGTTTGAAAGTATTTTAGATATCATGGCAGATTTTAAATAATTGAAAATAATTTATAAAGGAGAATATAAAATGAAGTTTAATAAGAAGACTGTAGGTACAGTTGATATGTTGACAGAGAAACAGGCCAAGCTGCAGTATCTAAAGTCTCAGTCAGACAATGCAATTCATCTTGTCACTCAGACAATCAATGATCTGGAATACACTAATCAGGAAATTGATGCAACCGTTGTTGAGATTGATGATTATATCACCAAGCTATCTACAACTCGTAATTCTCTGGATAAGAACCGCAAGTATAACACTGCTATTATTGCTAATTTCTCTAAGCTACTAGAAGTTAGTGAAGACGCTTAACAAGGAGTCAAACTATGACTAGAGAAGATAAAATTGCGGCATTCAAACCATATTTAGATAAGTTTGAAACAGATGTGATGCGTCTATACTGCACAGATATGATTGCAGAAATTCCAGATTATATTTTTACAATGCCAAGTTCCACATCTGGCAAGTACCACAATGCAACCCAATGTCAACCTCATGGGCAAGTGTATCATATGATTATGTTCGCAGAAGTTATGAATTGCAGACTTGCCATTAAAGGAAATAAAGAAAAGTTTAAATCTGCTGAACAACGAGATGCTATGCGATGTGTACCATTTTTCCATGATGCCATCAAATGTGGATGGAATGGAAGTTTGTATTCAGTACATGAACATCCTATGCTTGCTGGGCAGTGGGTTAGAGAAACAAAGGTTGAACATGATATTGATGATAAAGTAAAAGAAGCTATTGCTAGAATGTGCGAAAGACATAGTGGAGAATTTACAACTACCAAAAAGAGCAAAGTTGTGTTGCCTGAGCCTGAAAATGCAATGGAATTATTTATTCATGAATGTGATATTTTGAGTAGCCGAAGTAATATTGATATGCCGCCTCCTGAGTATCTAAATGATATTTTTACAGATGAGCCTGTGCAGATTGAGTTTGATGAAAACTATACATTACCTTTTGGTAAGCATTCTGGAGAAAAGTTGATTGATATTTATTATTGCCATCCTGATTATATTGATTGGATGGAAAAAAACATTCATAAGCGTAATATTCTTAATATGATTAAAGCTATGAAGGAACATTTGGGTAAAGAATCTAAAATGTAATTTGAATTTTTGTTGATTTTGTCAATTGCAATATAATGAAAATTGTATTATTATCATTACAATACAAAATTATTATAAGGAGAGTAAAAAATGATTATTAACGACAAGAGAGCACTTGCTTATGTTGTTACCATTGATGAGATTAAACCAATCGAAGGATATGACAGAGTTGAATATGCAAGAACTAACGGTTGGTGGGTAATTATTAGCAAGAATGACAATCTTAAGGTTGGTGATAAGTGCGTTTACTTTGAGGTTGACAGCAAGGTTAATGCTAGTGATGAACGTTTCGCATTCCTAGAAAAGAAGAACTATAAGATTAAGACTCAAAAGATGTGTAAGGTTATTAGTCAGGGACTTCTAATGCCTCTTGCACTATTCCCTGAACTTGGTGATGCAGACATTAATACTGACGTAACTGATAAGCTCAAGGTGACTTATTCTGTTGAAGAGGATAATGCTCGTAAGGGCAATGGAGATCCTAATGCAAAGTATAAGTCTATGGCAGCTCGACACAAGAAGATTTTCCAGCAGCCTTGGGCAAGATGGATGATGCGTCGTTCTTGGGGTCGTAAGGTTATGTTCGTATTCTTTGGCAAGAAGAAGGATAATCCTCGTGGTTTCCCCACTTTTGTTTCTAAGACTGACGAAGAGCGTGTAGAGAATCAGCCTTGGCGTATTGGTGATGGAAAGACTTATATTGTCACTGAAAAGCTTGATGGTACTTCTTGCACTTATGCTTTGGAGCGTAAGGGTAGAAATAAGTTTGAATTTTACGTATGCTCTCGTAATGTAAGACAGCAGGACGAAAAACAGGAATGCTATCATGACCATAATATCTATTGGGATTTGGCATTTAAGTATAACATTGAGCAGTATCTAAAGGACTTCCTTAATGAGCATTCTGACCTAAAGTGGGTATGTATTCAGGGCGAAGGCGTTGGCTCTGTTCAGGGCAATCCTCTAAAGCTTAAGGAAGATGACCTTTATGTGTTTAACTTTAAAGATTCCAATCTTGGTAGATGGTCTTCCAATGATGGTAAGGCACAGATTGAAAAGTGGAATATGAAGTGGGTTCCCATTCTTGGTGAAGTTCAGATGCCAGATACTATGGAAGAACTGAAGCAGATTGCAACTGGTAAGTCTCAGGTCAATCCAGATGTGATGCGAGAAGGACTTGTATATCGTTCTTTAGATGGTAGCGATTCTTTCAAGAATGTAAGTAGAGAGTATCTGCTAAAGCATAACGGATAAAGAAAAGTGAGTGAAACATCATGTTATATGACTATCATAAATATTTCCTAAACTATTTAATCATTCTTTATGGCGGCACATATAAAGTGCAAGGCACAATTCTATTTATTACCTGTGGTAATGATGAATTCAAAGTAAATTTATTAGATGGAAGTAGATTTGATAAGTTTACTTTCTATCATAAGAACAAGGCGGCAAACGATGGATTCTTTCATAAGCAGCTAGAATGTAAAGATTTAGAATATGGTCTATACAAATGTTTCACTCACGACTTTAATAAACTATATGACATTTCGTACAGCAAAGAAGACTGGCGGAAGTTCGAAGCTGATGCGTTGAAATATAAGATTTTGTGTATTGAATAAAGAGGTAGCTTTATGAACAATTTTAAACTAGGAGACTGTGTTGTAGTTTCAAATCCAGATCTCAAAACATATGGAATGACTGGAATTGTAGCTACTGATGGTAGTAATTATTGGTTTACAAAGCAATCTTCAAGCGCATATATTAAACTTGAAGACGGAAAGACTTTGTATTATAACTTAAAAAATCTCAAAAAATCAAATGAATGTGATACAAAGGAGAATAGCACTATGTATATTACTGGTGACTTTAAGGTTGCAAAGGTCAAGTTTATTAGTGGAACTAATACTAATGCTGAATATGAGTATGCTATGTTTGATGATTATCTAGTTGGCAGTACTGTAGTAGTTTCATCTGCCAATCATGGTCTTGGTCTTGCAAAAATTACTGCAATTATCACCAAGGAAGAGGCAAAAACCAAGAAATTTGAGCGTGAAATTGTTGCAGCTGTTGATATGAATGCTTACGAGCATCGCAAGGCTAATCGTGCAAGACTGCATGAACTAAATAGTCAAATGGAAAAGCGTGCACAGGAGATTAACAAACTTGCAGTTTTTGAGATGCTTGCTGAGAAGGACGACTCTCTTAAGAGTATGCTTGAAGAATATAAGAGTTTAATTGGGTGATAAATATGAGTAACAAGAATGACGCACTTGGGACAAGGATGAAGACTTACGAGAATGTAACTCGCACATATCTAACTCGCAGAATGCCTGTAATTATTAGACTTGATGGACGAAGTTTCCACAGTTTTACTCGTGGTTTTAAGAAGCCTTTTGATGAAGTTCTAGTCAAGTCTATGCAGGATACCATGAAGTATCTTTGCGAAAACATTCAAGGTTGTGTTCTTGGCTACACTCAGTCTGATGAAATTACCCTTGTTCTTGTAGACTATCAGAGTAGAGATACTTCTGCTTGGTTTGACAACAATATTCAAAAGATGGTAAGTATTTCGTCAAGTATGGCTACTATTAGCTTTTATCACAATTTCAGACAAAACATGATTAATTGGGTTGACAACAATGTAAAAGAAGTTATGGATGGCGACAAAGACAAATTTGAATATTCTAAAACTCTTGTAGACAAGACCAATGCTTATGCAATGTTTGACTCTCGTGTATTCACTGTCCCAAAAGAGGAAGTAGTCAACTGTTTGATTTGGAGACAGCAAGATGCTACTCGCAATTCCATCCAGTCAGTAGGACAGGCTAATTTTTCTCAGAATCAACTACACAAGAAGAATTGTGATGCAATTCAGGACATGTTATTTGTTGAAAAGGGTATTAACTGGAATGACTATCCTACACATCTAAAGCGTGGTAGCTGCTGTATCAAGGTTCCTGTAAAGATTAATGAAGGCACTGAACAAGAAACTATTCGTAATAAGTGGATTATTGACAATGAAATTCCTATTTTTACACAGGACAAGGATTATGTAAATAAGTTGGTGATGATTTAATGAATTTTCACAGCGATAAATGGATTATGGATCGTGTTCAAGAGCATTATAACGAGGCTCTCGAACACTTTCCTAAAGATAGAATTGTGTGTTTAATACTGCAAGGTTCACAGAACTATGGCCTTGACTACGAAGGTTCTGACATTGACACAAAGCTTATTGTAACTCCTACTTTTAAGGATATTGCAATGAATCATAAGCCTGTCAGCACAACTCATATCAGAGCAAATAATGAACATATTGATTTTAAGGACATTAGACTTTATATTCAAACATTCAGAAAACAGAATTTAAATTTTCTAGAAATTCTCTTTTCTCCTTATACAATCATTAATCCAATATATGCAGAACAATGGAATAGATTAGTAGAAGCTCGTGAAGCAATTGCTCATTACAACCTTCCTCAAGCTATCAAGTCAATGCGAGGAATTGCTAAAGAAAAGTATTACGCCATGGAGCATCATTATCCTTCGAGAATGGAATGGATTAATAAATTTGGGTATGATCCAAAACAATTTCATCATTTATGGAGAGTAGAAGAATATCTTGAAAGATACATAAGCGGAGAATCTTACGCAGATTGTTTAATTTCAAAACAACCAGAGGTACTACAAAGCGCAAAAACTGGCAATTGGACATTGGAAGATGCTCGCTGGATGGCAAAGTGCTCAATTGACAGAATTGATAACATGTGTGATGAATTCTTAAAGACTTGTTCTTCTGAGGTGAATTCAGAAGTTGATACTCTATTAGATGATGTACAATACAAAATTATGGAAATTGCAATTAAGAAGGAGATAGTAGATTAAATGGAAAGAATTAAGTTGATTCTGCTCTGCGGCATTCCTGGAAGCGGCAAAAGTACATATGCTCAGAAATGGGTTGAAGAAAATAGTGGAGTCCATTTATCCTCAGACACTATCAGAAAAGAGCTGTATGGTGATGAAGCTACTCAAGGTAATCCACATGAAGTATTCTCTTTGATGCAGAAGAGAGCTGTAGAGGCTTTAAACAACGGCTCAAATGTTGTATATGACGCAACAAACATCACAAGAAAAGATAGATCTGGAATTATTGCTGCTTGCCCAAAGTTTATAAAAATTGAATGCCATATCATTTGGGCATCTATTGAAACCTGTATTGAGCGTGACGCAGTAAGAGAACGTACAGTTGGACAGGCTGTAATTGACAAGATGTTAAAGCGATTCCAGCCTCCTTATTACGATGAAGGCATTGATGATATCAGAGTGATTGTGCCTGATAAGTTCAATTATGATAAGTACATGCAAGATGTTGTAGAGAGTCTAAAGATTCCTCATGATAATCCTCATCATACGGCTGATGTTTTTGAACATTGTCTTAATGCATATGAACATGCTTTGACTAACTCAAAGTGTAATAATGATATTAAAGCCGCATCGTGGATGCATGATATTGGTAAGCATTATACGAAAGCGTTTATTGACAGCAAGGGCAATCCTTGCGATACGGCTCACTATTACAATCATCAAAACTATTCTGCGTGGATTGCCTATGGTTTACCATGCACTACTCCGCTTGTTGTGTGGCTCATTGGAGCGCACATGGAACCTTTTGGCGATACTAAGTATTATAAGAAGTTGCCTAATTATCTCAAGACACTTGTTGATCAACTTCACGAATGCGACCTAAACGCTCATTAAGGAGGTGCCACAATGAGTACAAATAAATTTGCAACGAGAA
>JAEIGA010008655.1_pt1 | contig 15415 bp, 12 predicted proteins | sample 9270691 | NCBI WGS metagenome assembly JAEIGA01 (sample SAMN17057246, study PRJNA624740) | gut metagenome | biome: biome; isolation source: fecal sample | host: Bos grunniens | place: China: Xizang | collected 2019
AGGAAGTTATACAAAGCACGGTCATGGAATCGAAGAAGATTCTGTCCGGCTTTGTCCTGTCCGATAAAGGGGTGAAGCAACAGAATGGAGATATTCCGGTTGCTGGGAACAATAGCAATCGACGCACAGCAGGCGAATGAAGCGATTACCGACACAACGGAACGCGCACGCGATGCTGAAGATCAGGTATCCGGGGCATTTTCAAGAATAGGCGGTGCTGCTGCCACGTTTGGCGCTGCTTTCATCACAACAGGGGCTGCGCTGGGCGGTGCATGGATTGCCGCCATCGAAAGCACGCGGGAATACCGCACGCAGATGGGCATGCTTGACACGGCGTTTCAGACGGCCGGACATAGCACGGATGCAGCACGACAGACGTTTTCAGACCTGAATGCGGTGCTGGGCGACAGCGCACAGGCAACAGAAGCATCGCAACACCTTGCAAAGCTGACGGACAGCGAAAAGGAACTGCAAACATGGACGGATATCTGCACGGGTGTTTATGCCACATTTGGCGAAGCCCTGCCGATTGAAAGCCTGACAGAAGCATCAAATGAAACAGCAAAAACGGGCATCCTGACGGGCGGACTGGTTGACGCACTGAACTGGGCGGGTCACAGCGAAGAAGAATTTCAGAAGAAGCTGGATGCATGTACAACGGAACAGCAGCGGCAAGACCTGATCATGAACACGCTGAACGGCACATACAGCAAAGCGTCGGAACAGTACAAGGAAACGAACAAGGATGTCATGGACGCGAACCGTGCGCAGGAACGCCTGACGAATGCCTTTGCACAGCTGGGAGCAGTGGGCGAACCTATCCTGACGGCAATCAAGGCAAAGGTTGCGGATTTCGTCACAGCGGCGATACCGCATCTGGAAAACATGATTCAAAAGGTCAAGGACGTTGCAACGTGGGTGAAGAATAATCAGAACACGATTGATACATGGGCGGCGGTCATTATCGGCGCAACAGTCAGCATCGGCACTTTTCTGCTGGTGATGAAGTGGGGCGCAATCATGACGGCTGCGTCAAACGCCATCAAGGGCGTGCGTGCGGCCTTCCTGCTGCTGAATACAGCGATGCGTGCAAACCCCATCGGCCTGATTGTCAGCCTGATAGCGGGGCTTGTGGCGGCTTTCCTGTACCTGTGGAACAACAACGAAGGATTCCGCAAGTTCTGGCTGGATTTGTGGGAGAAAGTCAAGTCCGCATGCGGTACGGCAGTCGGATGGATCAAGAACAAGTTCAATGACCTGCAAGCAGGTTTTCAGACGGTCAAAAAGGTATTCGGCGATATCAAGGATACAATCGACGAAAAGCTGGATGCAGCACGCGAAAAGGTGAAAAGCATTGTCGACAAGATCAAGGGCTTCTTCCCGTTGAGCATCGGCAAGATTTTCAGCAACCTGTCGATCCCGAAGATTTCCGTCAGCGGCGGCAAAGCACCATTCGGCATTGCAGGCAAGGGAAAACTGCCGTCCTTTTCTGTCAAGTGGAATGCTCAGGGCGGTATCTTGACAAAGCCGACAATCTTTGGTATGACGGGCAACACACTTCTGGGCGGCGGTGAAGCCGGACACGAAGCGATTGCACCGATTGCCCTGCTGCAGGAGTATATCCGCGCAGCAATGCAGGAAAGGGACAACGCCATCATTGACACGCTGATTGAGCAGAACCAGATGCTGATTGCTTTCTTGCAGAAGAAAATGCCGTCTGCTGTCCGGCTGGATTCCGGGGCGCTGGTTGGCGAACTGATTCCCGCAATCGACGTGAGCCTGTCTGACCGCTGGATCAATACGACAAGAGGAAACACACGATAAAGGCCGTTCACCCGGCCTTTTTTCGTGCAATACGCAATAAAGGCAGGTGAACGACTATGTTGAATGAGATATTCCGCCTGTTTGGCACAATCGCCATCAATAACGATGAAGCGAATAAGGCCATCGACAAGACGAACGACAAAGCAGGCAAATTGCACACAGCAATGAATTCTGCCTTTTCAAAGATCGGCAAGGCGGCAAGCGTATGCGGAAGGGCTGTTGTCACCGGGCTTGCGGCAGGCACTGCTGCGATGGGTGCGCTGGTTGCAAAAAGCATGGGGCTTGCTGGCGAACTGGAACAGAATCTGGGCGGTTCTGAAGCAGTATTTGGCGGCTGGGCTGCTTATATTCAGGAAAAGGGCGCAGAAGCATTCGCAAAGCTGGGCTTGTCACAGGCTGAGTACCTTGCAAATGCAAACAAGATGGGTTCGTTGTTCAAGGGCATGGGCTTTTCGACGCAGGAAGCGGCAACCATGTCGGCGGATGCTATGCAGCGTGCAGCTGACGTTGCGTCCATTATGGGCATTTCGCAGGAAGCGGCGATGGAAGCCGTTGCTGGCATGGCAAAGGGCAACTATACCATGATGGACAATCTGGGCGTTGCTATGAACGACACCGCCCTTGCGGCATATGCGGTTGAAAAGGGTATCACGAAGTCCTATCAAAAAATGTCGCAGAACGAAAAAATCGGCCTTGCATACCAGATGTTCATGGAAAAGTCTGCATATGCAGCAGGCAATTATGCGAAGGAAAATGACACGCTTGCAGGTTCGTTGTCCACGGCAAAAGCAGCATGGCAGAACTTCCTGTCAGGCAGCAATGCAGGCACAAACGAAAGTGGCATCAATGCAATGGTTGAATCGTTCGTCAACGTTGGCGATGTTGTCACGAAGAACCTGAACAAGATTCTGCCGAAGCTGACAAAGGGACTGACCACGCTGATTCAGCGCCTGACTCCGTATGTGCCTGAAATGATGCAGGCGGTGCTGCCGGGACTGATTGACGGTGCGATGGCCTTGATTACGGGGCTGGCACTTGCATTGCCCGATATTCTGGAAGTTCTGACCGAACAGCTGCCGTATATCATGGATCAGCTGATTGCGTCGCTGGATACAATTCTTCCGGCGCTGGTTACGGCGATTTCTGCTATGTTTGCAACGCTTGCAGCAGACCTGCCTGCGCTGCTTCAGAACATCGGTGCAATTATCAGCAAGGTCTGGAAGAATGGCGTATGGCCGCTGATTCAGAACTTGTTCCGCGCGTGGTTCGGCGTTGAATTGCCGTCGTGGGATGCTATCGAACAATCCATTTCTGCAGGCTGGGCGCAGATTGAAACGTCTGTCCGCGAATGGTTCAAGGCGACGTTCGGTATCACACTGCCGGATTGGGAAACCGTGCGCAACAACATCGTTGCATGGTGGACGCGGTTCAAGAATAAGGTCGGCGAATTCATCAAGGCTGTGTTCGGCCTTGACTTCTCCGATAAGGACAAAGATGGCGTTCTGTGGTACACAAGGCTGAAAAACTGGTTGCTTGATGTATTGAAGGCAACGGGCGGCATGCTGCTTGCATTGGTCGGGCTTGACTTTTCCGATGCAGACAAAGACGGCAAGTCGTGGTTCACAAAGTTAGGACAATGGTTGCTTGATATCTTGGCGACAACGGGTGGCATGCTGCTTGCGTTGGTTGGCATTGATGTGGAAGCAATGGCAAAAAATATCACTGATACAATCAATAAAATCGAAGCATGGTGGGAACAGGTCAAAGCAAGCATTGCACTGTCGCTGGGCTTTACCGTTGACCCGCCCGGAACGGGTGAGCCGCCGCCTTCTGCAGGCACGGCGTATGGTGGTGCAAGTGGAATTCTAAATCCCGGCGGAATGAATGGAGATACCACCGCGTGGGATGACCGGATTGGCGGCTTTGCATCCGGCCTTGACTTTGTGCCGCGTGATGACTTTGCTGCACGCCTGCATTACGGCGAAGCCGTGCTGACGCAGTCTGAAGCAACCGCATGGCGCAACGGTCAGCAGTCTGGCATTGATTATGACCGACTGGCAGAAGCGATGGCACAGCGCCCGATGGCGTTTAACATCGACGGCAAGTCCTTTGCGGTCATGCTGGCGCGTGAACTGTCGCGCACTATCGGCAACAGAAACATTCAATCCTTGATGGCTATGGGGGGATAACATATGAGTTATGTATCATTTCGCGGTGTGCGCACGGATGCAATCGGGCTGTACATCGCAAAGGGTGGCATGATCGCACACAAGAAAGGCAAACTGCGTCATACTGCCTATGATATTCCCGGCCGTGATGGGGCTGTACACGTTATTGACGGGTACAGCCCTTTTGACGCAAAGCTGGTGCTTCAGATGGTGGATGCACCTGCACAGATTCGGCAGATTGTCAATGCGTGGGCTGACGGCACAGGCGACCTGTATACCAGCGATGACACGGAACACGTCTGGAAGGCAACCGTGCTGAAGGAAGTGAAATACACGCGCGTCAGTTATCACGGCAAGATGTACGATCAGGCGGAAGTCACTTTCCGCTGTCAGCCTATCATGCGCGAACGTGTGCCGGAAGTAGTTGAACTGACTGCGCCCGGTGCGCTGCACAATATCGGCAACGTGGAGTCACAACCGATGATTGAAGTGTACGGTTCTGGGAACTGTACAGTGACCATCGGCGGCAATACAATCACGCTGGAAGACGTGAGTGATACGGTGATGATCGACAGCGAAGCCGGGTATGTGTACAGCATGCAGGGCGCTACGACTATGAAAGGCGAATTCCCGGCGTTGGGTCAGGGCGACACTTCCGTCAGCTTTAGCGGCGGCACGACGAGAGTGGTTATCACTCCGCGATGGGGGTGGATTTGATGGCTGGCGTTTATGTGTTCAATTTCGATGATGTTGACTTTGACACGACTGGCCGTGTAGGCGACCTTCAGCCTGTTGCATGCACCTTCTATGAGGAAAAGAACGGCGAAAGCAATCTGTCGCTAACGCTTTGCTATGACGACCTGAACAAGTGGGCGGCGGTGAAGGTGGGCAGCTATATCAAGGCACAAGTCCCTGTTCGCGTTCCGCCGAAGATCACGGATCACGCATACGATCAGGAGATCATGACGTGGAAGGTCAAGTCCGCCATTGAAAAAGAAGTGACGGTCTGGGTATCCGCTGGAACGGTGCGCCAAAGAGAAGCAGACCTGACAAATGCACTGTTCTACAGCATCGCAGTTGATGGCGGCGGCATGAGTAAGCCGAAGGAAGTCAAACGGAAGCGGTATCTGCGTGCTGGTACAGAAGTGCAGGTTCTGGAACGGCGTTCGGACGGGCGCGTGAAGGTGTACAATTCAAGTTTCGGCACAGGCTGGACATTTGACAGCAATCTGGAACAGGTTGTGTCAAACACGATCCCGGCGACGTTTGACGGTGTTGAATCGGTTATCACGCCCACACGCTTGCAGTATCAGCTGTTTCAGGTTACAAGCGTTGAGCAGACGCTTGACGGCGTATCTGTGACCGCACAGCACGTCTTCTATGAACTTCTGCACACGGTCACGAATTACAAGGCAAAGTATCCTGTCGAAGCCTTCAACGCGATCAACGGCATTTTCGACGGCATGGTGACAGCGGATGAACGCTTCACCTGCCTGACGGATGCATCGCACAAGGCTGGTGCGCTGGATTATGAGCGCGTGAACATGGTGCAGGCCTTGCTTGACCCGGAAAACGGCATCTGTGCGCAGTACGGGCTTTCCCTGATCCGTGATAACTATGACCTGTACGCCCTGAAGAACGTCGGTTCTGACCGTGGATTCGTGGTCGAATACGGCAAGAACATGCTGTCGGTTGAGCGCATCGAAGATATCAGCAACGTTGTCACGCGCATCATCCCGTTCGGCAAGGATACAAAGGGCAATCTGGTATTCATGGATGGGTGCATCTATGCAGACAGCGCCCACGTTGACGAATATGCCTTCCCGCGCACGATGTATCTTGACTGTTCCGATACAGCAACGGAATCGGACAACATGACGCTGGCGCAGGTGAAGGCGGAACTGAAGGCACGGGCTGAAGCTGAATTCGCTGCGGGATGTGACCTGCCTGAACTGACGATGACGGTTGACTTCATCAGTCTGGGCGATACGGAAGAATACAAGCAATATCGTGACCTTGACAAGGTGTATCTGTTCGACAGGATCACGGTCAAGGATAAGGTGCGCGGGTACAATTACAACGCTGAAGTCGTGGCTGTCACGCATAACGTGCTGACGGGTCAGCTGGAATCGGTCACGTTGGGCAGCATCCAGAAAGGCACGGGCATCCGTAAGATTGCGACGTGGCAAGTGCCTGAAGTGGACGGCGCGAACATTCGCCTTCAGTCCATCGCTGCAGGTGTGCTTGCAGGCGGTGCTGTCGGTGAAGATAACCTGCAGGATGGCAGCGTCGGCACACGGGCAATCGTTGCGCAGTCCGTCACAACGGAAAAGCTGGCAGCGGGGTCTGTTACGGCTGACAAGATTGCTGCCGGGGCTATTTCGGCGGACTTCATTGAAGCAGGTTCAATCACTGCTGATAAGATGGCTGCAGGCGTGCTGTCTGCTGACCTGATCGGCGCAGGTTCAATCACAGCAGACAAACTGGCATCGGGGTCTATTACTACCGACAAGCTGGCGGCAAAATCGGTGACAGCGGACAAGCTGCAGACTGATCTGGTGATTTCCGACTTCATTGAAGCTGGAAGCATTACGACGGACATGCTGGCCGCAGGCGCTATCACTGCTGACAAGATGGCCGCGGGTGTGCTGAGTGCTGCCCTGATCGGTGCGCACTCCATCACGGCGGACAAGATTGCCACGGGCACGATTACGGCAGAAAGCGGCATCATTGCGAACGGTGCAATCGGTACGACACAGATTGCAGACGGTTCGATTACATCCGCAAAGATTGTATCACTGAACGCTGATGTTATTACGTCCGGCACACTGTCCACGGAACGCCTGCTGATCAAGGGGACAGACGGCATTATCTATGAGATCAATGCACAGTCTTCCGGCCTGACAGCGGCGGAACTGTCGAAAGAACAGTACAAGAACCAGATCAACGGCACGGTAATTGTGGCACAGTCTATCACGGCAGACCAGCTGGCAGCGAATGCTATCACGGCTAACAAGATTCTGTCCGGGGCTGTGACCACCGACAAGCTGGCAGCGAACGCTGTTACGGCGGACAAGATCAAGGCCGGAGCGATCACGACGGCAAAGGTATCGTCTGATTTCGGGCAGAGCCTTGACCTGTCGAGCAACCGCAGCATCAACGCCATTGTAACTGGCCTTACAAAGACATATGTGCAGTATGAACAGCCTGACGGCAAGTTTACTGTGGGCGATGTGTGGGTCAAGGCACAAGCCCCGCTGGCGTGGAGTACGATGCTTTCCAGAACGTGGGAAGCTGCCAAAGCTGATGAATGGGGCGGCTGGGCGTATACGGAACAGCCTGCCACATATGCATGGAACGGCGAAAAATGGGTGCTGACGGTTGACTACAACGTAGTGCAGGACAACAGCACCAGCATCAGGCAGACGAAGGACGCCATTACACTGAAAGCTGACCAGACCACGGTTGATGCACTGTCCGGCAGGGTGACGCTGAATTCTTCTGAAATCAAGCAGACGGCGGAACAGATTACGCTTCTGGTCGAAACATCGGAAGGCATGAAATCGCAGATTGACCAGCAGGCTGATTCCATCAAGACGCTGGTCACCGACGGTCAGGGAATGCAGTCGCAGATTCAGCAGCAAGCGGATTCGATCAAAACTCTTGTCAGCAATGACGCAGGCATGCAATCTCAGATTAACCAACAAGCTAATCAGATCAGCACACTGGTATCTAACGATGCAGGCATGCAGTCCCAAATTAATCAGCAGGCGAATTCTATTCAGACGCTGGTAACCAACGGCGCTGGCATGCAGTCGCAGATCAACCAGCAGGCAGATCGGATTAGTACGCTGGTAACGAACGACGCTGGCATGCAGTCACAGATTGACCAGCAGGCTGGCCAGATCGCCCTGAAGGCCAACAGAGACGAACCTGCTGGCGGTGTGGCTACGTCCACGGTAACGGTGGATGCTGACGGTGTAAACATCAAGACGGGTGGCACGTTTACGGTGGACAGTCAAAAGTTCGATATCGACGAAAGCGGCGAAATGTCTGCGGTAAACGCGCGTATTTCTGGTCAGCTTTCGGTTGACGGGAATGATGTATGGCACAAGGGCAACCTGATTGTGTCAACTGCAACGCCGAACAATCCTACACCCGGCACGATATGGGTAAAGCCGGACATGACCAACATCCCTGCTGCAGGAACGTGGTCTCATGCGGCATTGACTTCTCGCCCGTGGTCGAACAATTACGTCGTGGAGTTGAGCGGCACAAGCATCGGTGCAGCCCCCAGTGGTGCAACGTACACCTACGAGGTGAGCGTCCCGGTTTACTATGACCACGGTAAAACTGACACATGCACTTGCACAGTGTATCTCGGAGCAACAAGCGGCGCGAAAACCATTTCTATGGGTACGCAGTCGTATAACGGCAACAACGAGGGTGGGAACACATACAAGGCAACCGTGACAAGCACAACGTGGCTGGGTAACGCTGGGAAAATCTATATGCTTGTGGTTTTCTCAAACGGCAACCTGATGACCGTAAACTCTTACGAAGCTTTTTCCTGTACGCTGATGGCAAAGTCCACAAGTGCGACAGGATGGAAAGCCTGCGAAGTGCAGATGTATGTCGGTTAACAGAAAGGATGATATGACGATGAAAGCTATGTTGGCGCAGCCTATGGCTGGCAAATCTGAACAGGAAATCATTGCTACCCGTGAACGCGCGATTCGCATGCTCGAAGCGCAGGGTTATGAGATCGTGAACACGCTGTTCACCGATGAGTGGTACAGCCAGAAAGCTATGGAGAAGCGGGGTGTGGTGCAGATTCCGCTCTGTTTCCTTGCCAAGTCTCTGGAAAACATGAGTTTGTGCCATGCGGCTTATTTCTGCAAAGGATGGGAGAATGCTCGCGGCTGTCGCATCGAACACGAAGCAGCGAAGGCGTACGGGTTGACGATCATCTACGAATAACGAAAGGATGATGAATCATGGCAACAAAGACAAGCCTGTTGGGGCTGACGAAGCCTGCGTATACCGAAGCGGCGGATATCGCGGTGCTGAATACGAACTTTGACCTGATCGACAGGGCGGTGGGCAACGGGGCGCGAGCGGAAAACCTATTGGTGAATAGCTGGTTTGTGAATCCCATTGCGCAGGCCGGACAGAACGGCAGGCATGGCTCAAGCAAATATGTCTGTGACCGCTGGATCAGCTGGGATAAGGACGCAACATTCGCAAACGAGTGCATGACCCCGGGCAGTCCTGTTGACCAGCGGCTTGACCCGAACATGATCAGCCAGACGAAGACGTACACGGCGGCAATCTGCTTGTCGGATGGCACGATCAAGGCGGCATCCGGAACTTTCGCATCCGGCATTGGTTCGTATGCGGTAGGTGTGCTTGCGACTGGAACGACTACGCCTTATGTGCGCCTCAATACAGGAGTCGCTGTGCGGTGGGCAGCCCTTTACGAAGGTGCATACACTGCCGAAACCCTACCGGCGTATGTATACAAAGGCTATGCAGCGGAACTGGCGGAGTGTCAGAGATATTATGTGAGATATTCAGCAGTATCGAACCCGGTGCTGCTGACCACAGGCATGGCCAACGGCACACAGGTTTATGCGCCGCTGTATTTGCCGCAGCCTATGCGTACTTGGCCAACATTGACGTCCAGCGGCATTGACTTGTATCCGGGCGTAGGGTCGGTCGCGGCAACCGACGTCGGGATACATAGTACCAGTCAGGATAGATCGTTGCTGCTGCTGTATTGCAATTATGAAGCAACGGCCTCGCTTCCGGCACGGTCAAGCGCGGCGATGCGCATTACGACGGGCGGGTATATTGATTTCTCTGCCGACCTGTAAGGAGGGACGAAGATGGAACTTGAAAACAAGCCTATCGGGGTATATGTCAAAACGGATGAAGCAGACCGGATTGTTGCCATCAATTCCGATGTGTTCTTGCCCGATCTGACCGGCTGGACGAAGATTGACGAAGGCTATGGCGACCGATACCACCACGCACAGGGCAATTACTTCGACAAGCCCATCATGGACGAACGCGGCGTGTATCGCTACAAGCTGGAAGGCGGCAAGGTTGTGGAACGCACGACTGCAGAAATGGCTGCAGACTATGTGCCGCTTGTCAGACAGGTTACGTCTGAGGAACGCATGACCGAAATTGAAGCGGCGATTCTGGAACTGGCTGCAATGCTGGGAGGTGGCGCGGAATGATTGCTATTTATGTGAGATGGATTCAGGACGGACGCATGACGCTTGAAGACGTTCCGGCACGCTGGCGCGAAGAAGTGCGCGCGGCGCTGGCTGAAGGCTAACACGAAAGGGGGACGTGAATGAAGGGAATCCAGTTCGGCAATGTACACAGCTATAACGACCTGCATCTGATCCTTGCTGAAAAGCAGATCGGAACGCCGAATGTGAAGAAGGTACTGCTTGACCTGCCGGGTGGGCATGGCAAAGTAGACCAGACGGAAGCATTCGGTGAAGTGAAATACGACAACCGCGAACTGTCCTTTGACTTTTCGACCATTGTTCCGCAAGAGCAATTTATGGAACTGTTTTCACAGGTGCAGAACGCCCTGCACGGGCAAAAGGTGCGAATCATTCTGGATGATGATCCTGCGTGGTTTTACACCGGGCGCATTGAAGTATCCGAATGGAAAGCAAACAAGCGCGTCGGCAAGCTGACCATTGACTGTGACTGCGATCCCTTCAAACAATCCCTTCAGACAACGACCGTATCACAGCGCGTCACAAGCAATGCAACCATCGTATTGCCGAACGACAAGATGCCTGTTGTCCCTACAATCACCACGACGGCGGCGTTCCTGATTTCCTTCGGCGGACACAATGACGAATATCCTGCCGGAACGTTCAGCATCCCTGAACTGGAACTGCATGAGGGCAATAATCAGGTGTACGTCGAAGGCAATGGCAATATCACGTTTGCATACCAGAAAGGACGGCTGTGATGTACAGAATCACCTGTGACGGGAAGACGTTGCACGATGACAGCCTGCAGGGCTTGCGCGTGCTGGAAGGCCAGCTGACGCTTGAAATCGGCAAGTCTGGCGCACTGGATTTCGTCATTTATCCGAATCATCCGTATTACGACAGCGTGAAACCGATGATCGCCATTGTGGAAGTATACCGGAATGAACTGCTGCTGTTCCGTGGCCGTGTGCTGCGCATCAAGTACGGTTTTCACAACGAAAAGAAGGTATCCTGCGAAGGTGAACTTGCTTTTCTGTTTGATTCCATCATTCCGCCGCATGCAGTCAGCGGAAGCTTTGCGTCGTATCTGGATCACGTCGTTGAACTGCACAACATGCAGGTGGAAGAAGCAAAGCGGTTTGAGGTCGGCAGCGTAACGGTTGCCGACTTCTTCCCGTTCGATGTTGTGGAAGACTATGAATTCATGACATCGTATGAAACGCTGAACAAGCGGATGGTCGAACCAACGGGCGGCTTCCTGCAAGTACGCCACGAATACGGCACGATGTATCTTGACCTGCTGAACCCGGAAATGGATATCAGCAACGTATCGAAGCAGAAGATCAGGCTGGGCAAGAACCTGCTGGATATCAAGAAAGAGATTGACGGCAGCGAAGTGTTTTCCGTGATTGTGCCGTTGGGTGCAAAGGTTGGGAACACCGAAAACAGACTGGACATATCAAGCGTCAACGGCGGGTCGTATTCGATTGAGTATGCACCTGCCGTTGCTGCGTATGGCCGGATATACAAGACCGTTGTCCTTGATACCATCACGGATGCGGCGACGCTGAAGGCAGAAGCTGCGCGGTACATAGCAGAAAAGTTTGCATCTGTCAATACCATCGAAATCACGGCGGCAGACCTGTCTGAAGGCAACGAAGAACTGGACAGCTTCAACGTCGGGCAATGGGTGGACGTGGTCAGTGGTATGCACTTCAACGAGCAGCAGACCTTCCTGATTCGCAAGATATCGATCAAGATTTCTGATCCAGCAGGCACGAAGATTGAAGCCGGAAGGGTGAAGCAAGGCCTGACTGATACGTTCGGGAACGTTGTTGATGACATAGGCAGTCTGATGGCGCAGATACACAACGTCGCAGGGTCTATCGGTGGAGCGGTTGCCAAAGCGGAAGCGGCGGTGACAAAGGCAACCAGCGCGGAAACGCTTGCAACCAGTGCATCAACCGCGGCGAAAAGTGCGGCAACAGCGGCAAGCAACGCCGACACCAAAGCCACGACAGCAACGACCACGGCGAACAATGCGGCGACGAAGGCGAACACAGCGGCAACAACGGCGAATAATGCTGTGACCACGGCAAACAGCGCCAATACCACAGCAACAACCGCGCTGTCAACGGCAAATACTGCCAACACGAAGGCCACAACGGCCACGAATACGGCGAACAGCCTGTCAACAAGGGTGCAGACGCTGGAAGGCAGGCCGTACATCACAGCAACCGGGACAACCGGGATATTCAGCTGGAAGAAGTATTCCGACAAGACATGTGAGTTTTTCGCAAAAGTACCTGTCACGAATTACCCGATCACGACGGCGCTGGGCGGCTGGTTTCGCGGAACGAATCTCTATGAAGCGACTGCATACGCGTATCCGTTCACGATGACGGAAGCGCCTGCTGTGGAAATGACCTTCCAGACCCGCAACGGGCTGGCAGCTATCGCATGGGTATTTTCCGCCGATGCAGACACCGCGCAGAAGTACCTGCCGCAATGCTATCTGATCCGGCCTGTGACTGGGTCGGGCATTTACGGCAACGTCAATATCGTTGGCAGGGGTAAACTGGCATAACAAGGAAAGAGGGCGATAAACATGAACGATGCAATCATCACGGCAATCATCACGGGAATGTTCACGCTGGTTGGCGTGGTTATCACATCGCAGCAGAATGGCAAGAAGATCGAACGCAAGCTGGAACAGCAGCAGGCACTGAACAATTACAAGATCGACGAACTGACACGGGAAGTGCGGGAGCATAACAACTTCGCAAAACGCATGCCCGTTGTTGAGAATGAGATCAACGCCATCAAGGAAAAGATCGATTATCTACACAGGCCGGGGGCATAAACCCCGGCTCTTTTTTTGTGCAAACAAAAAGACCGGGGCGAACCCCGGTCGGCTGTCAGTTCATATAAAGAGCATATGACCGCCCTGATTTTTCACGGCGGATTGTCCCTTGCGTCCAAAGCCCATACAAGACATGGCTGATATCTGTCTTCAGTTCAGGATCAAAACGTTTGTACAGCTTTTCCTGAATCACGCCCGGTTCAGCTTCGATAATGAAAAGCAAGTCGGCCTTCAGCTGTTTCAACAACTGTTCACGGCGCAAGAGGTTGCCCATTTGTTCAGTCATGTGGGCAAGCTGTTCTTTATATCTCTGTAAGTCTGCAGGAGTGGCCACCATGTAAGTTGCCCATTCCGCAAAGCATTCGCCTTTTTTAGCGCACAGCTTCTGCACGTCTTCCATGTACATGACCAGTGATTTTAATGCAGAATATTGCCACTTGACATCATCGCTTCCTTGTGCCTTGTACCATTCCAGCGAGAAGTGACGATATTCTTCTTCAATCTGGTCAACAAATTCTTTGTTTGCATGTATCCATCCGAAAGGCAATTCGCCGTCAGCTGTTAAGTGCGTCAGATCCCTGTGCGCAGATGTGGAAACGGGTGCAGCTTTCTGCGGTGTCTTCTTCTTGAAAATGTCAAACAGTCCCATGTTGATCAACCTTCCTTTGCATGCTGCGTTGCAATCATTATGCGCCCGATAAAACCGTTCGTCAATCGGAGTACAAAATAAAAACAATCCGGGAGTGTTCCCGGATTGCGAAAGGTGTTCCGTTCCTTGCTCTGCAATGATATAATGCAGGAGTATCAAGGGTTTGCGGATGTGTGCATCATGGAGATACGTATGAACCTACATACTCATGATGTACACATTAGACATATAAAAAAACGTGAAGCCTGAAACGCACTTGTCCCTTCCCTTGATGGTCAAGGAATTCATAGTCGATCCGCTTGATGATTGCTTTGAGCAATCTGTTTTTTATTTCAGCGGGAACATCAGGCTTGCGCAGTTCAGCGACTGCATCCTTGATCTTTGCGATTTCCCCTGCATAGTCAATTTCCTTCGGCATCTGCTGACGTGCTTCATACATCTTCGATTTCAGTTCTTCCATCTGCACATGCAGGGCTTTGTTCCGCTTCTGGAATACTTCTTCCGTGTATGTTCCGCTTTCCAGCAGGTCAAACTGCTTTTCTTCCTTTACGTGCAGTTCTTCCAGTTCCTTGCCCATCTTTTCAAGCAGGCGTTGCTGGATGGCCTTTGCCTTGCCAGAATCATTGTTCAATTCTGCTTCAAGGCGGGGCAAGTGTTCCATTTCAAGGGAATATGCAACCGCATCAATTACGTCATCCATGAAGGCAGACTTTGATCCGCAGCAGTTTCTGTTCCGGCATTCGATGCGCGTTCTTGCGTGAGCATATTCATGATGTGCCATTGCACGACCGCACTTCTGGCAGAACATAACTCCGGAGAACGGATTCTTCAGCGGGAAGTCTTTCTTGTGGCGCGGATTGTTACGAATTCTGGTCTGTGCCGCTTCAAACAGTTCATCCGATACAAGCGCCGGGTGTTTGCCGTTTGCTTCCACATAGTCACTCGGATCAGCGGGACGGCTGCGACGTGTTACCAGCTGACCATTGACAACGGACTTTTCTGTTTTCTTTGAACCGAAAAACACTTTTCCGATATAGTGTCTATTCGACAGTATGGCACGAATTGAACATCTTTCCCACATCTGACTGCGGCATGGCTTTATGCCGATGGAATCAAAGTGACGGGCAATGTCAAGCGGTGTTTTGTGTTCATACGCATACATTTCAAACGCCAGCTTGACTGCTGGGGCGTATTCATTCGGTTTCAGAGTAAATCCGTCTTCCGTTGCGACTTTGTCGTATCCGAACGGCGGATTATTGCCAATGTAGTTCCCGCGCTTGATGGACGCGATACGACCACGCAGAAGGATTTCTTTTGTGTATTCCAGATAGTCATTGCCGCGCATTAATTCCTGTTCAAAAAATTTGCGCTGCATCTTGTTCGTCAGGTCATAGACCATATTTGTTGTGACAACTTCTGTGCCGGAATACCTGAAGGCGTTGACAACCTTTCCGCAGTCTTCCAGATCGCCACGGGACAGACGCTGCGGTTCTACAACCAGCACGCCCTTCACGGTCGGGTTTTCGATCATGGACAGCACGCGCATCATTTCCGGGCGTTCTGATATCGTTTCGCCGGATACGATTTCACGGAAGATGCAATGTTCCGGGATGCGTCCTCCCAGTTCCCGTTCCGCAAGTTCCTGCAGGATTGTTTCGTGCTTTTC